>ERZ809224.11-NODE-11-length-301632-cov-18.046890_pt1 | contig 301632 bp, 318 predicted proteins | sample MGYA00520513_ERZ809224 | MGnify/ENA primary metagenome ERZ809224 (study PRJEB31576, sample SAMEA3212658) | Homo sapiens | biome: human-gut; feature: human gut; material: fecal | place: Sweden | collected 2012 ... | reverse complement strand
TAAAGCAGACTTTTGTTTTTCTCTCCGGATTTTCGGCTTAGCCCTCCCTCCAACGACTTCCGAAGTCGCCACCCTCTACTGCCGCACGGTCATCATCGGAACGCACTGAGTGGGTTTTGATATGTCTTTCAATATTTGCATTTGTCTGATCCAGCACTATCATCCCTCATTTCTGTTCTTGCTTTCAACAAGTATGTTAAATGATCTGCTTCAGCAATTCCACCGCGCTCTCCTCGCTTGGGTCATTCGTACCCAGTTCACCGCGAAAAGCACGGGCGAGAATGGATTTTTTCATCAGGTTGATTTGGTCAAGGACTGCCTCGGCGGCTTCTTTAGCAGACTGCTCTCTAGCAAAAAAGCCGTCAAGAATGCGGACAATTTCTACCTGCTCGGCTATGTTCGGACGCGGAATTGTCATTGCTCGTAGTCCCTTAATTGGTACCGTCAACTGTGCAGTCCCGGTAGCTATTGATGAAGCCTTGTCATACATTTCTGGCGTCTGCAATATATACCACAAAAACTGCGGACTCACATCAATCGGTCTAAGCAACGCCATATGACGTTGAAAGCAAAACGGCCTTTTGCTATTAACAACCGCCGGTATTCCAAACGAGCCAACTAATGTGTACAGCACATCTCCTAGTTGAGGCTTTCGTGTATCGCTTAAGGTGTCATAGTATTCTTGCGGTACAAATCTTGTGTTTTCAAAAGTGAGATGCCCAGTATTTACATTCGAAATAACCAAAAAAGGAATACCTGATTCAGCCTTAGGTGGTGGCATATGATCTCCGTCAAAAATACTTGAACAAACCGAATCCAAAGTCCGTACTTCCCAACTCTCCATCCCCACACCGTGCTCTTTCCGCCATTTCGCAGTCAGTTCACCGGTGAAGGCTTTATGCAGAATAGCGGCTTTGCGGGTTTCAAAGCTATCCACCACGGCCTGTGCCTTTTCCTTGGCCTCATCCAGTTTGGCAAACAGACTTTCAATGCGGTCAACGATGCGCTGCTGCTCGATAAAAGGAGGTAGTGGAAACAACAGCTCATTTAAATCGCTTTTGTTAAAACCGGCCTGTGCGCTCCTACCGTAGCCTGCTTTGATACAAAAATCTTGATAAAAGTGCGAATAATAGTATAGGTAAAGAAATTCATCATCAACAACTTCTGGATATAATATAATTACCTTTGCTAATGCCACATTGTATGCACCTTTGTGTGCTCTAAAAACTTTTCCTAAAGAACCACCGTAGCGAGCTAATAATATGTCTCCCTCATCCGTTGTTTTTGTCGCATATTTTTGGGGAATGTAAACTGGTACTGGATTCTCACCATAATCTCTTGTCTGATACAACTGGACATATCCTTCCTTTGACTCTCGAATAAAAAAGGCTTTTTCGGGCTGTGCCCCACCTACAATATCCATTATGCTGTTATGTCTAGTCCAACACCAATTCTCCGGCAGCTTATACGGCCACTCCCAATCCGGCACCAAGGCCGCCTGCAAACGCTCTTCGGGCGTGAGGGCGGTTTCTTTTTTTGCTCTTGCCATCACTTTTCCTCCGTCAGAGCACGAAGCTCACGCACAACACTTTTCAGCAGATCGACCGCTTCTTCCAGATTCGCAATCGCTTCCTCTCCGCTTTCTACAGGGTCAGGGAGATCGTCATAATCCACGATGGAGTCGTCACGAATCAAGCCAAGGTCAAGACTATCGTCCGGATTCTTGGCGATCTCCTCACGAGTGAATTTGCTCCAGCGCTCGCCCGTGCGCTTGGATGGGTCTTCGTATCCTGCCACGAATTCATCAAAGTCACTCTTACGCAGCTGCCGGGTCTTACCAAAGCTGTCCATATTGGTGCGCATATCGTAGAACGCAACCTCGGTGGTGTTATCCTGCTCGGTTGTCCCGCGGGTAAAGAACAGCACATTGGTCTTGACGCCCTGTGCATAGAAAATGCCGGTAGGTAGGCGCAGAATGGTGTGCAGGTTGCAGAAATTCATCAGCTCCCGGCGCACGCTGGCACCGTCACCGGCAGCAAACAACACATTATCCGGCAGCACTACGGCACAGCGGGCCTTGCCGTCCGTCTTCAGGCTGCGATAGATCACCTGCAAAAAGTTCAGCTGCTTGTTTGAAGTCTGGAAAGAAATATCATCTCTGGTGGCGCGCTCACCGCCCTTTTTCGTGCCAAAGGGCGGATTGGTCAGAATAACATCAAAATCTTTCAATCCCTTGGCGCTTTGTGCGAGAGAATCCCCCAATGTGATATTGGCATTCATATTGTGCAGATAGGCGTTCATCAATGCCAAGCGATGGGTCTCGTGTACCAGTTCCACACCGTTGAACGCTTTGTTCTGCTGGAAATCTGCCTGACGGTCAGAGAGTGCATACATATCGTTATTCGCATTGACATAGCGGTTGGCTGCAATCATAAAGCCAAAAGTACCACAGGCCGGGTCAAAGCACTTGTCGCCCAGCTGGGGTTTGATGAGCTCCGTCATCACATCGATCAGCACACGAGGGGTGAAGTACTGACCGGCACCGGACTTCTTCTCATTGGCGTTTTTCTCCAAGAGTCCTTCATACAGGTCGCCCAGACCTTCCTCTTTGGCCTCATACCAGTCCAGTTTGTCAATCTCCGTGATGATTTTTTCGAGGTTTTTCGGCTCCTCGATGCTGGAGGATGCGTTGGCGTAAATATGCGCCACGCGGCCAACGGATTCTTCGCCCAGCTTGCTGAGCAGCGTATAGTAGTGCTTTTTCAGGTCAATGCCGGAACGGCTGGTCAAAGAGCCCCAATGATATGCTTCGGGAATATCCTTATCTGCACCGGTCTCATCGGCCATTTTCAAAAACAGAATGTAGGTCAGCTCTGTCACATACTGGTGATAAGTAATACCGTCATCCCGCAGCACATTGCAGAGGTTCCAAAGTTTCTGTACAATATCTTGCGTGCTCATTTAAGCTGCTCCTTCGTAAATATAAGTGTTGATCTCGCGGATGATCTCCGCAAGCTGCCCGACAAACTTCTTATTAAAGCGTGCGAAACCGCCATCCATCTTGAACGCCGGTGCCTCAAAGGTCTCGGTATTGAGAATGCTCTCGTGGAGCATATATACCTTGATCTTTTCCAGCAGATCCAGCTGCATTTTGTTAAAGTGATGCGCCGAAATCAGTTTAGAAAAGGCCATTTTCACGCGGGCATCGTGGTTCACCAGCGGCGTCTTAAGTACAGCCCGACGAACAAAGGCGATAATGTCTGCCACGATCCGTTCATTGCTCACCGCGCTGGCCGCTTCATTCAAGCTGCTCTCGGTGAAATTCTCCTTATCCAGCTCCAGCTTTAACTCCCGAAGCTGCGCCCGGGTCATATCGCTGGGGCGGGTGCAGGCTATGCGGATCGCTTCGATACGGTCTTTGTTCTCATTGACATAGGCCACAAAAGAGTCCAAATAATCCTGCGGTTTTTCTGTGTCACCATAGCCGCGAGTCGTTTCCAAAAGAGTATCTTCCTTTTCGGAATAGTAATGTCCGCGCTTTTTGCCCTTCAGGTTGTCAAACCAAAGCAGAAAATCCTTATCCTCCCGGCAGCGCTGCACAAAGGCGTTCTCTGTACAGCTTTTCAATTCCTTCGCATATTCCCGAATTGTTTTTCCGCCCAAGCGCTCGGAAACATCATACTTTTGCTCATCGGTCAGATTGTTGCTCTTACGCTGCAATCTTGCCAAAATGCGATCTTTGACAGGCTGCTTGCTGGCCTCATCCGGACGGAACAAATCCTCCAACAATTCAGCCATTGATTTGCTGACGGAGACTGACTTCATATTGGAAGTGTCATCCAAATCCTCGTACACGCGAACTGCATCGAAGATATTGAAGTGCGTCTTTCTGATTTCCGGGCAAAGGCGAGTAGCGCGTCCCAGCATCTGCTCAAAGAGGATCCGGCTGTTGATCTTGCGCATAAACACCAAATTACAAATGGCCGGCACATCGATTCCGGTAGTCAGCAGGTCGACTGTTACGGCGATGTTGGGGTACTGGTTGTTCTTGAACTGCTTGATCACCTGCAAAATCTTCTTTTTGTTGCCGCCGGCAGTTTTGCCCGTGATTTTTATAATGGCATCATTGGAAATGCCATAGGGCTTGTAAATTTCTCGGAGCGTATCCACAATACGGTCAGCGTGTGCATCATTCACCGCAAAAATCAGCGTCTTTTCTCCACTTTCCGGATTAAGATAGGTCGATACCTCTTCCAAAACTTTGCGAGTGTGATCTGGCAGAACAATTTTGCGGTTGAACTCCGACACATCGAAATCCATTTCATCGTCCAAAACTGTACCGTTCAAAAGTTCATTGGTGTTGGGGTCATATTGCGCCAAGGTTTCACCCTTCTTGAACTGTGCGTCATTTTCAATGAAATCCGTATTAATCAGATATGGAGGGTCATGATCCACCAGCCAGCCATCGATAACCGCCTCACGGTAGCTGTAGGTATAGACCGGCTCCCCGAAAATCTCGGTCGTGTGCAGGGCGGGCGTAGCAGTCAAGGCAACTTTCACCGCATCGAAATACTCGATAACCTGCTTGTACTTGCTCATATAATCATCTTGATTATCGTAGAGGATTTCTTCTTCCGTCATTTCACGGTCAAGAATATAGCCTCGGTGGGCTTCGTCCACAATAATCAAATCAAATGCACCGGGCATCAAATCCGGTTCTTCTGCCAGAATCGTGCGTTTCAAAAGCCCCTGCACCGTTGAAATGCTGACCTTGGTTTCCAGATTGATGATGTTGTCATCGATCGCTTTGATCTCATATATTTTGTCCAGCGTCAGCAGTTCCTTCAGTTTGACATCTTTGAAGGTGTCCATTGCCTGCTCACCGAGGGACACTCGATCCACAAGGAAAAGAATACGACGGAAACGCTTGGATTCCAGCATCTTGTAGATAAGTCCCAGAACAGTACGGGTTTTGCCCGTTCCGGTGGCCATTGCAAGCAAGACCGTTCTCTTGCCGTCAACGATTGCCTCTGTTGCCTTATCAATGGCCTTGATCTGGTAGTTGCGCAGATTCAACCCATTAGGATCTGTCATAAACGAATTATCTGCCGTAGCCAGTGCTTGATTGGCAGCCGCTGTATTCTGACCAAGTTTTTCCATCAGGTCACTTGGGCTAAACCAGTTCCGAATAGGATACGGTTGATTTTCCTGTTCCCGGACATCCAAAAACCAAATACCAGACTTAGTCCGCAGTTGCTCTAAATACGCTCTGCCATTTGAAGCAAAGAGGAAGGGGACCTGATAACCATTCCAGTTTCCAACCGTATGTGGAATATCCTCCGGCTTAATATGTGCAGCATAGTCCTTTACCTGCACATCGATGGTAGATGCCACATCTTCCGACATCTTTTTTGCATCCATCAATGCTACGAGCTTCTCGCCAACGAAGAATGCATAATCCGCATACCCGTTTTTGTAAAAGGCAGAATTGGTAGGCCATTCGCTGATGGCAATATTTCTCCCCTTTACAGGACGCGTTCCTTTGCTGTAGCGCAGGTTCTGCGTATCAGCTTCCCAACCGGAAAGACGAAGCTGCTCGTCAATCAAGCATCTGGTCTGCGCCTCATTCCAATTCATCATAGCGGAGACAGATTCCGACCGCTTTGCGCGCTCCTTCTGCGTTTTGCCCGAAGCGGCGGTCTTGACCACGGCCAGTTGCTTCGTCAATTCCTCAATTTTCCTTTCCTGCTCGGCAATAACGGATTCCAAATCTTCGTGCGTGGTCTCGCTCGGCATAACGAACTCAGGCGCAATATATCCCCAGTCTCCATATGTCTCCATAAACCAAACAGCAAGATTGTAAGTCAGGGACAGCAATGTCTTTGCTTCGTCCACGGAGTCCGTACCTATATGTACTGCCGAGTTTCTTGTCTTGCGAAGAACATATAGCGTGTTGTCAATTTCGTGCGGCAATAAACCGGCTCGCTTCAAAATGCGAATTCGATTTGCGTGGGTGTTGTCAACAGCCGGCTCCGCAATGTGCTCAAAGACAAGGATCTCCTGCACTAAGCGCTCGGCAAACATTCCGAGTTTATAGATACAGGCATTGGGATCAGAATAGACATAGGTTTCTGCGGTTGCGCCGATCTGTGCCAATGCAGGCCAGTATCGATTCAGAAAATCAAAATTTGATTTCATAAGCAGTCTCCCTCAATTTTTGTTAATTCATTTAGCATTCGATGTAAGTACATCCCCAAAGTGCTGGCACTTTGGAATTCTCACTCCTCATCCGACTGCCACTTCGACTTTTTTGCCGCTGAAGGCCACGCCGTATTTATAAATCGTCCTGACCCCGGCGATCGTCAGCTCGGTTTCGTATTTCTTATCATTGATCTGCTGCAAGGCCGTCTCGGACAGCTTTTTCAGCTTTTCGTCGCTGCAATTTTTCTCCGCCTTCAGCTCAATCAGGATGCCCGGAAGACCCTTTTGCGTGGGCTTCAGCTGAATGTCATAGCGCCCGTCGCCGGATTCCCGGTTGGAGGTCACGAAAGCGCCGCCCAGCAGGGCGCACAGTCCCAGCATAAAGCCGTGGTAGAAGTTCTCCCCGGCGGTATCGAAGGAGCTGACCGACTGGGTCAGCAGCGTCTGAATCTGCGCTTTCAGCCGTGCGTTATCGCCGGAGAAGATGGCCTCCTGAACGGAAATCGCCGTGGACGGCGGGATCAGATTCTCTAACCTCTGCAAAATCTCCTTGTTATACACCAGAGAAATCTCCCGGTTGGGCAGGGAGACCTCGCACATAAAATCGCCGCTGAAGGAGGGCGTGGTTTTCAGTGCCTTTAGATAGCCGGTCACCAGCAGGAAGCTGTAAATGGTGGAGGGATTACTTTTGATCTGCGGATAAATCACGCCGGTGTCGATGAAGGTGGTGAAGGTCTCGCCGTTGACCAGGGAGGTCAGACGGTTATAAATCTCCTCATCCGCCTGGGCAAGCACTTCCCCGATAATATCGTTGCTGCCGGTGGAGACCCAGAAGGGTCTCGGCTCACACTCGTTGCTGAAGTAGTTGACCACCGACCACGGGTTGAAAATCTCCGTCTTGCCAAAGCGGTAGCCGTCGTACCACTGGCAAATTTCGTCGTACTTATCGGCAACGCCGTAGTATTCCGCCATCTCCATCACCTCGTCAGCGGTGAAGCCGAAGTAGGCGCTGTATTTGTTGTCCAGCACGGAGTTGATGGACAGGTTGTTCATCCCGCTGAAGATGCTCTCCTTGGCCACCCGCAGAATGCCGGTGAGGAAGCCGAAGGACAGGTGCTGATTATCCTTGAACCCGCCGGAAAACAGGTTTCGCATAAACCGGATGACCTTGTCGTAATAGTCCTTCTGATAGCCCTGCTGGATGGGGGTGTCATACTCGTCGATGATGATAATGGGCGCAACGGCATAGTGCTTGTGCAGCATAGATGACAGGTCCAGCAGTGCCGAAGCCAGCTCAACCTCGCTGACTTTGCCGTCTGCCAGCTTTGCATAGGTCTTTTTGCTGTACTCGTCGCACTTATCGCTGGCCAGCAGTTCCTTGTGCCGCCAGGTCTCCTTTGCGAAAATATCCCGGATGGCCGCAAAGGTCTCCTCCCAAGTATCAAACTTCACATCCTTGAAGGTCAGGAAGATCACAGGGTACTTGCCCTGATAATCCCGGTACTTCTGGCCGCAGGCCCAGATCTTCTTATCCTGGAAGTAGACGGAGGTATCCTTGTCGCTCTTTTCAAAATAAGTGCGCAGCATATCCATATTCAGCGTCTTGCCGAAACGCCGGGGGCGGGTGAACAGCGTCACCATCGGACGCTCGTCGATGAAATCCTTGATCATCATCGTCTTGTCGATATAATAGTATTCCGACGAGGCAAGGCAGTAGTTGGACACGCCGATGGGCAGGGGCAGCTTCGGCACGCGCTCCGTCTTGCGAAAAGCGCCCGTCTTGAGCCGCTGATCCGCCGGCTTCTGCGTATCAGCAGGGATCAACCAACGATTGCCCTGCTTTTTCGCACCGGCGATTCTCCCATTCTTGCAGAGCGTCGCAACTCTCCGCTCCGTTATATTCCAGCACACTGCCGCCTCTCTTACCGAGATCATTTCAGCCATAGGGGATACCTCCACGTATAAAATCACAAGTACATTATACCCGAATAAAAGAACAATGTCAACAAAGTTCGGAACAATGTCGTTTCGAAAAAGCATTATTCTTTTCTGCGCTCAAAACAAGCGGAGGTCATCGACCCCCGCTTGCTCGTTACCCGTATACAATTTCCTGCATCACGATTTCGTTCGCCCGGTTTCGGATGCCGTTCATCTTCCGCACCCACGCCATCGGGTCATCGGCTTTCAAGGCCTCCGTCACGCCCTCGGTGTCTGCGTATTGTTCTACCAGCCGAAGAAAGAGTTCCTGCGTCTGCTCCTCGATGTCTGCAAGGTGGCCGTCCAGTATCCCGGCGGTCAGCAGGTTATAATACAATACCCGATGATGCTTCTTCAGATAAACTCGCCGCCGCTGGCCGTAAATGCCGATGGGGCGTTCTTCTTCGGGCGGTAATCAAATATCGGGTAGGCAATAGTCGCCCTGCCTTGTGTAAGTGCCGCCCAGCTGCTCAAATAGCGATTTCATATGTGATCCTCCCATTCAAAATTTCCCCGGCAGGTCTGCAATGCAAAATGCACCTGCCTTTCGATTACAGTTTAGCAAAATCGAAAAACAGGTGCGAGTATGCGAATTTTTAAATCACACATTTGTATTGTTTTAGCAACTGGGGTCAGTCGTCATCTTCATCATCAAATAAAGAATTGCGGCATTCTTCCTCTTCGTCATCGTGACGATATTCGCTATCATCCCAATTGTAAACATATTCACCTCGGTCAATACTGAAGCCATCCTTTTCGATGTATTCATATTCGCCGGACTCATAATTAAAACACCACTTGGCCATTCTTATTCATCCTCCATTCCGAGTACATAAAAAAGCATTCTAAAAGCAGAATCTTTCTTTGCCTCTTTTTTTGATACGGATGTCCCATCAAAGTAATAATCTTCTTCCGCTATGTGACATTCACAATTCCAAATGGGGTTACCATTGTCATCATATGTTTCCTTGAACTCATAAGTAGGAATGGAAAAATAACCTCTTCGAGCCAATGTTTCAAGTTGGTTAATTGCATCATCACGGTTAGGATTTTCAATTTCGTCACGGATAGATGGAAGCATATCATTTCTCTCTAGATACTCATACGCTAATTTGCAAGCAGCCATCCTTGCCTCACGGATAGACACACCAAAACCGCAAAACACCGGTAAAGAATCAAGCAGTTTGAGATAACAATGATATTTAAGCTTAGAATAGTTGTAATCTAACGGAAAGCTTTGATATATAGTGTTATCCTCTTTTAAATACCAAGTCGATGAGTAAGAAGCTTCTTTGTATTTATACCAAGGAATGCACCCATTCTCGTTTATTTCCCATTCCTGAATAAGTCGCACATAATTGGTGTCGGTATCATTAATTAGAAAGTCTTCGGGAACAAGCATTGCTTCAACCACTTTTTGCAAGTCCTTCAGATTCCATCCTGAATCGATTGCAACAGCTCCGATAATAGCTTCAAACAAATCTTCTTTTACAGAATCTTCTTGGTTGATATTATTCTGTATATCGCCCTTACCCATAATAAGATGTTCGGAAAAACCAAGTTCATCCATTCGGCGAGCCAATGCTTTTTTATTCACCATTCGACTTTTGATTTTAGATAAGTTATCTTCGTCATAGTCACAGCCGAAGCTATTTACTACCGGCGCTTCGTAACCCACTTGATTACGTTTGAATTCTTGTTCCCAAACAGAAAGCTTTGTTCCGTTAACCGGATCCCCATTTGCTAAATGCCCGTACTTCTGAATAAGCAGTTTAACAATCACAAAATCAAGTGCTTTGTCTCCAATGAACTCGAGCACCTCATTGTTTTCACCGCCGTTCTCTGCGGTATATGAGCGACGAGTGAAAGCTTGCTGCAACAAATCAAGATTTTTAAAATCATATTCGATTTGTCCTTGCACCATTTTCCATACTAATTCTTTTTCCATAATAAAAAATCCTTTCGGTAATGTATTTTACCAAAAGGCATAATAATAGCCTGACAAAAACACTTTCCCTGTGAGAATAGGAAAGACAATGCCAGACATATATCATTAAATTTAATTCTTTGTTTCCGTTTGTTTACTCGGGTTCACTTTCATAAACAGGAATAAACACTAAGATACAATGTTTCAAATTTAATGTATTATGCCTTCAAGCAAAATCATTGTATCTCATTCACGAAAAGAATGCAAGTATTATATTAAAAATCATCTCCTTTGTAGTTATCACACAAAGGAGATGCAGAAATATATTAATATTAAGTTTTATTTTCTATGCTTCATCTTCATTTGAAAATTGTTCAGCGTTTGGATATGCCACAGGCTTTTGCGGGGGGATGGAGCGGAAGATCAGGGAGCAGAAGAAATCCACAAGAAAGATTTTCGGGATACAGAACTTCAGTCACTTTTGAAAGGCTTTCAGCGACCCGCGGCTGCACCAGCTGTGGACGGTGGTCAGGGTGTAGCCGGTCAGGGTTACCACATCCTTTACCGTGACCGCATCCGGGTATTTGCGCAGCAGCTTTTCATAGTAGACGTTCATTAGCATCATTATACGCAGTATTGACAATAATGTAAACAAAAAGATTAACAAAATCACGCAAAGCAAACAATTTATCCGATAGTTTTGGGATTGGCAAAATAGCCCTGCAAAAACAAGTAAAGCGGTAGACAGCAACAGCTAATCTGAATAAATGTTGTAGTTGGCATCTCAAAAGATTATCGAACACCGTCTGAGTTGTTTCTATAAAACAGAATTTTCTGTCTGCGTGAATAACACATTTATCACAAGCTTTTTCTTTGTAACAACAAATTAATTTATGCATAAAATATCATTGAATAAAATAACGGTTGGTGAAAAAAGGTGGCATTGAGTACAAGAGAATTGCTTGCAAGGCTTTTAAAATGTGAGGCAGGTGGGGAAGGTGAAAACGGAATGCGTGCCGTTGCGTCGGTAATTGTAAACCGAACCCGTGTTCCAAACGGGGAATTTGCAAGAGTCAGCAAGGGCGGAGATTTCCGTGCCATAATGGAACAACCAAATCAATTTACCTGTCTTAAAACAACTGTCGGAGGACAATATAATCCTCAGAATGTTTATAATATACGCCCTGACGAAATTCACTATAACATTGCCGATTGGGCATTGGCGGGCAATACCGATTCATCTGTCGGAAATTCAATTTTCTATTTTAATCCATTTTCAGATACCTGCCCAACATTTTTTCCGTCAAACAACGGAGTAATTTACAACAGGGTAGGGGATCATTGCTTTTATTCGCCTACCGAGGCTTATTCCAAAACATAAAGGAGCATAACTTAATGGATAATTCTTCAAATATGACAGTTAACACAACTCAGATAACAAATCAGATTAATCCCGAACATCATTACGGACTTGACAAAAACAAAGCCTGCCTCAACAATTCATGTCCGTCAAACACAGCGGATATCGGATGTTATATTCCTGCGATTGACGAAATTATGCGACACAATCAGGGCGCACCGTCTGTTGCACACCCAAATATGACAGAAAAAGTTCAAAAATCAAATGACAATCCCTCGCTTGAACAGGCAGAAATAGCATATGAAGAGGGCGGAAGTACATCAGAAGAACAACCTGAAAATATAAATAAATACAGCGGAAATCTTCAAAATATACCGTTCATTAAGAACTTAAAAAAAATAGATACATCTATACCTGTTTTGCCTGCAACCCCTGCTACAACGGCGAGTTCCGGAGCCACCGTTGCAACGCCGATAAGGCAGAATATTGGAATGTCGATGAGTGATTATCAATATCCGTTTCCTGTAACAGCCGAAAGTCTGAGATATCACAACGGTTTTATGCGAACACAAATCGGAAGACGAATCACCGTTGATTTTCTCATGGGAGCAAACACAATTGTTCAGAAAACAGGCTATCTTTTAGGTGTTGCTCAGGATTATATCCTTATAAATGAGATTGACACCAACGACATCACAACCTGTGATTACTACAATATAAAATTTATAAGGTATTATTACTAAACCACAGCGGCAAAAGCTATAAACATTAGTTTTTGCCGCTGTTTTATTGTCATTATTTGCTATGTGTACATCATTTCATTATTTTAACATATAATTTTCTGTAGTGTAAAAAATTAAAAAATTGTAAGAAATATTGAATTATTGCTGTAATTTGTGATATACTGTGAGCGTTGATGTTATCACTTCTCAATAAACAAACAACAGGTAGCTATAAGACCTGTTACATATTATTTTATCTTGGAGGAATCACCATGAAATTCTGTAAATATTGCGGAGCACAGCTTGAAGACAATGCTGTTTGCAACTGCGAAAAGTCAAGAGCCGCTCAAGCACAGCCTCAGCAGGCAAATGCACAGGCACAGCCTCAGTATCAGCAGCCTGTTCAACCACAACAGCCACAGTATCAGAACCCTGTTCAGCAACAGTATGCACAGCCGCAAAACCCTCAGACACAGCAGTCGCCCTATGCCGTAAACAACACAGCACCCATTGGGGAAAATGCTTTTGTTAAGGCTTTAAAGAACATTCCTGTTGTGTTCACTTCATTCTTTAAGGATTCCAAAACTGTTATCAAAACAGCAAAGGCTGAAAAAGACATCATTCTCGGCGTTCTTTTCTCGGCAATTTTCTTTATTGCACTCATTCTTGGCAATATGTTTCTTATGCTTTCTATGAGCGCACTTGATTTTCCGAAAACACTTCTTGTAAGTCTTGTTACTGCTGTCCTTATCGGCGGCTTCTATTCTGTTATTCTCTTTGCATATGTAAAGAAATACAAAACTGAAGAAAACACAGCCAAAGCATTTATTGATTCATTCATTACATTTTCAATTGAATCTATTCCGGCATCAATCGGTTGGATTTTGGCAGGTCTTTGCGCATTAATCAGCGTATATATGTTCCTGTTCTTTTTCGTAATCGTTATGCTTTACCTTGTTATTTCACTTGTAAATCAGGTAAAAGCTAATGTTCCCGAAGCAAAGAACTCTGCATTATTCACTTTAATTCTCACACTCATCGTTGCCGTTGCATTTATGATTGTATTCTTCATCGGCGCAAAACTTACTATGTGGTCATTTAACACAAGTACATTTACAACAAGTGTTCTTACATCGCTTATCGGCGGCGGTTCATACCCTTCATGGTATTAATCTGACATACAAATTCATAACATAAAATTAACGCTCCGAATTTATTCTCGGAGCGTTTTTTATATCAGTTCACTGATTATTGAATTTGAAACAAGAAAACCTTTCGGTGTAAAGCTGATTGACTTATCCGTAACATTTGTATAGCCGTATTTTTCATACTCTTTAGCTTTTTTGATAATGTAGGGGGGGAGGGTGTATCCGAATTTTTCCTCAAATTCAGAATAATTAAGACCGCTTTTTAACCTGAGAGAGAGCATAATAAATTCTTCCTCATCTCCGCCCGTACCTTCAAAAGACAGCTTATTGTTATTAAAATCGTCCATGCTTCTCGAATAAAAGAACCTTTTGCCCTCAAAAAATGAGTGTGCAGACGGACCTATGCCGATATATTCACCGCATCTCCAGTAATTGGTATTATGTCGGCTTTCATAACCATGTTTTGCAAAATTAGAAATTTCATATTGCTTGTATCCGAGAGAATCAAGCATTTCAACAGCTTTCAGATACATTTCAGCCTGCATATCATCATCGGCAAGCTTAAGTTTATTTTGCACCTTATAAAACGGAGTATTCTCCTCAATTTTCAAAATGTATGATGAAATATGAGTAACTTTGCAATCGGCACAGAAACTGATTGATTTTTCAAGGCTTTCAATTGTCTGATTAGGAATTCCCATCATCAAATCAAGTGAAATATTATTAAATCCCGCACTTTTAGCCCTTTCAACAGAAGTCTTTGCGTCATCAATGCTGTGAATTCTCCCAAGCAGCCTTAATTCATCTTCAACAGCAGTCTGCATACCCATTGAAATTCGATTAAATCCGCAGGCATACATTTTTTTAAAATCAATAGTTTTGGCGGAGTCGGGATTGACTTCAACTGTAATCTCGGCATTATTTTGAATATTAAAATTGAACTTGATAAAATCAAGAATATCACAAAGTCTGTCTGCACCCAAAACACTCGGCGTACCGCCGCCGAAATATACGGTTGCAACATCTCTTTTGGCTTTTTCAGACCAGTATTTTATTTTATCTTTTAATTCAATCACATAATTATCGAAAGCGTTTTCGTCTGCATTGCCGCTGAAAAAATCGCAATACGGACATTTGTGCTTACAAAACGGTATGTGAATGTAAAGACCGATAGAATTACTCATAAAAACCTCATAAATGATTTTGAGGCAGAAACACAAGTTTCTGCCTCGATTTGGAAGGTATATGAAAAAATAGGAAAAATCACATTAAGTCCTTCTGTACCAATATATTACAATATATTTACAAATTTGTCAAGTTTTTGTAGCAATTATTTTTCTCACATTTTCTTCATTCTTTATTGACATATACCATCCAAAAATAGTAGAATATAGAATTGTGGATATACTTAACCTCCGAAGGGAAGAAAGATATGAGTTCATTTAAAGAAGAAATCAGCAAGCGCAGAACCTTTGCGATTATTTCGCATCCTGACGCGGGTAAAACAACACTTACGGAAAAGCTCTTGCTCTACGGCGGAGCAATTAACCTTGCAGGTTCGGTAAAAGGCAAAAGAACCGCAAAGCATGCTGTGTCCGACTGGATGGAAATTGAAAAACAGCGTGGTATTTCTGTTACATCATCGGTTTTGCAGTTTAAATATAACGGTTATTGCATAAATATTCTTGACACACCGGGACATGAGGATTTCTCGGAAGATACCTACCGTACACTTATGGCGGCAGACTCTGCCGTAATGGTAATTGACGGTTCAAAGGGTGTTGAGAAACAGACTATCAAACTTTTCAAGGTCTGTGTAATGCGTAATATTCCTATCATTACATTCATCAACAAGATGGACAGAGATGCCAAAAATTCTTTTGACCTTCTTGAAGACATTGAAAATGTTCTCGGAATTCACACCTATCCCGTAAACTGGCCAATCGGTTCAGGTAAGGAATTCAAGGGTGTGTATGACAGAAATTCCAAGAAAATCCTTGCTTTCACCGCTAATAACGGTCAGAAAGAAGTTGAAAAGAAAGAACTTACGCTTGACGATCCTGCCCTTGAAGATACAATAGGCTACTATCATAAGCAGGATTTGTTTGATGAAATAGAACTTCTTGACGGTGCAGGCGATGAATTTGACCTTGAAGCAGTCCGCAACGGTCAGCTTACTCCTGTATTCTTCGGTTCGGCTCTTACAAACTTTGGTGTTGAACCATTCCTTGAACAGTTCTTACAGCTCACAACTCCACCTCTGCCAAGAGAAACAGTTGATGAAAAGGTTGAGCCTATGTCAGACTTTTTCTCTGCATTTGTCTTCAAAATTCAGGCAAACATGAATAAGGCTCACCGTGACAGAGTTGCATTTATGCGCATCTGCAGTGGCAAGTTTGAAAAGAATATGGAAGTGTTCCATGTTCAGGGCAACAAAAAAATGCGTCTTTCACAGCCACAGCAGATTATGGCTCAGGAAAGAGAAATTGTTGACGAGGCATATGCGGGCGACATCATCGGTGTGTTTGATCCGGGCATTTTCTCAATCGGTGACACAATCTGTTCACCGGGACACAAGGTACAGTTCAGGGGAATTCCTACATTTGCTCCCGAACACTTTGCACTTGTCCGTCAGAAAGACACAATGAAGCGCAAACAGTTCATCAAGGGTACAAGTCAGATTGCACAGGAAGGTGCAATTCAGATTTTCCAGGAGCTTGACGCAGGTATGGAGGAAGTTATCGTTGGCGTTGTAGGCGTACTTCAGTTTGATGTTCTTAAATACAGACTTCAAAACGAGTACAACTGTGATATCATTATGGAAACACTCCCATATGAATTTATCCGTTGGATTGTAAACGATGACATTGATCCGAAAACTCTCGACCTTGCGTCCGATACTAAGAAAATTCAGGATCTTAAAGGCAATCATCTTTTGCTCTTTACAAGCTACTGGAGCATAAACTGGGCGCTTGAACACAACAAGGGACTTGAACTCGCTGAGTTCGGTACAAACTAAATATTTAAAATATCGGAGGATATATGCTGTACGACAAGCTTAAAAATTATTCAAAAAGCGGCATATATCCTTTTCATATGCCCGGACACAAAAGAACGGACATTACAGAAGAGGGTATAATACCGTATAATATCGACATAACCGAAATTCATGATTTTGACAATCTCCATTCGCCAAACGAAGTTATTGATGAAATTCAGAAAAAGGCTGCAAAACTTTACAATGCAAAAAATGCTTTCATTCTGATTAACGGTTCAACAGGCGGAATACTTTCTGCAATCCGATCAATGACAAATCAAGGCGACAAAATCTTAATGGCTCGTAACTGCCACAAATCTGTATATAATTCAGCAGAACTGTTTAATCTCAATGTCGATTACATTTTTCCCGATACAGACAGCAGATACAATATTCTTACATCGGTTTCACCTTGCGATATAGAAGATAAACTTACAAAACACAATGATGAAATCAGACTTGTAATCATAACCTCGCCTACATATGAAGGAGTTGTTTCGGATATAAAGTCAATCTCCGAAATCTGTCACAAACACGGAGCAAAATTACTTGTTGACGAAGCTCACGGAGCGCATTTTCCGTTTTCAGACAGTTTTCCCGATGAAGCACTTAACTGCGGTGCAGACGCAGCAGTATTGAGTCTGCACAAAACTTTGCCGTCATTAACTCAAACTGCATTGCTCATAACAAATGACAGCGAGCTTTCTGAAATTCTTGCCGAAAATTTGGCTGTATTTGAAACAAGCAGTCCGTCATATATTTTAATGAGTTCAATCGAAAAATGCCTTGATTTCTGCGAAAACAGCAAAGATAAATTCAAGGAATATTGTTGCAATCTTAAAACGGTCAGAGAAAAACTTAAAAATCTAAAATATCTGAAAATTTATGATAAAAGCGATACTGATTTTGATTATGATATCGGCAAAATTGTAATTTCAACAGCGAACGCAAATATTTCGGGAACAAAGCTTGCCGAAATACTGCGAAATAATTATCAGATTGAAACCGAAATGGCATATTCGGACTATGTAATTGCCATGACATCTGTTTGTGACACTGAAAAAGCTTTTGATATGCTTTCAGACGCTCTGATTTCAATTGACAGCGAACTTTCAAAAGGAGCCGACACCGAGCGTGTTCCGTTAAAAAATCTCTACACAGGCAAAAATTTCAACGCCTGCGAGTTGTACAAATTCAACAAAGAAACTATTCCGTTTCAAAATTCGGAATTCAGAACTTCTGCCGAGTATATCTGGGCATATCCACCCGGAATTCCCCTCATCATACCCGGTGAAATTATAAGCAAGGAACTTATAAATTACATTGAATATCTTTCAGCCTGCAAGGTTGAGATTATGTCAACAAAAGGCGGTATGACGGACAACATAAGCGTAGTTAAAAAAGATTGACAAATCAATGGCTGTGTGATAATATTAAACTAACAAAATCTAACAAGGAGTTTGATTTATTATGAAGAGAATTAAAACTATCGAAACTCGTGACCTCAAGAAGAGCGTTAAGACAGGCGGTTGCGGCGAGTGCCAGACTTCATGTCAGTCAGCGTGTAAGACATCTTGCGGCGTTGCTAACCAGCAGTGTGAAAAGTGCATGAGCGAGAAATAATTCTATTTTAATTTGATTATTAAGGATTATCGCCGTTTTCCCAAAGGGTTAACGGCTTTCCTTTTGTCTAACGGAGATATTATGATTCATCAGTATAAACTTAACGGATACAACATAGTTCTTGATGTTTACAGCGGCAGTGTACACGCAGTCGATGACCTTGCTTATGATGTTATTGCAATGTACAAAAACGCAACAAAAGAACAGATAATCGACGAAATGCTTTCAAAATATGCAGACAATCCTGAGATTACAAAAGAAGAAATCTCAGACTGCATTGATGATGTAAAAGAGCTTGAGAAACAGGGAAAGCTCTTTACAGACGACAAGTACGAAAACCTTGCATTTGACTTTAAAAAGAGAAACACAGTAATCAAAGCACTTTGTCTGCACATTGCTCACACCTGTAACCTTAACTGCGAATACTGCTTTGCAAGTCAGGGCAAATACCACGGCGAGAGAGCGCTGATGAGCTTTGAAGTGGGCAAGAGAGCAATTGACTTTCTCATTGAAAATTCAGGCAGCAGAGTAAACCTTGAGGTTGACTTCTTCGGCGGAGAACCTCTTATGAACTTTGACGTTGTAAAGCAGATTGTTGCCTATGCAAGAAGCATTGAAAAGGAACACAACAAAAACTTCCGTTTTACACTTACAACAAACGGTATGCTTGTTGATGACGATGTAATTGAATTTGCAAACAAAGAATGTCATAATGTAGTTCTCAGCCTTGACGGCAGAAAAGAAGTGCATGACCATCTTCGCAAAACTGTAAACGGCAAGGGCAGTTATGACATTATCGTTCCGAAATTCCAGGAATTTGTCAAAAAAAGAGGCAACAAGGGTTACTATGTAAGAGGCACTTATACACATAATAACACAGACTTCACAAACGATATTTTCCATATGGCGGATTTGGGATTTACAGAGCTTTCAATGGAGCCGGTTGTATGTGCTCCCGATGACCCATATGCACTTACATATGACGATTTGCCTATCCTTTTTGAACAGTACGAAATTCTTGCAAAGGAAATGCTCAAGCGTGAAAAAGAGGGCAGACCGCTCACCTTCTATCATTATATGATTGACCTTACAGGCGGTCCGTGCATTTATAAGAGAATCTCGGGTTGCGGTTCGGGTACAGAATATATGGCTGTAACACCTTGGGGCGACCTCTATCCCTGTCATCAATTTGTAGGCGATGAAAAGTACAAGCTCGGCGATATCTTTAACGGTGTTTCAAACACGAAAATTCAGGACGAATTTAAGCTTTGTAACGCATACGCCCGTCCCGACTGCAAAGACTGCTGGGCAAGACTTTATTGCAGCGGCGGTTGTGCCGCAAACGCTTATCATGCAACAGGCTCAATCACAGGTATTTACGAATACGGCTGTGAGCTTTTCAGAAAAAGAATGGAATGTGCCATTATGATGAAGGTTGCAGAAGCAGAAGGATAAAATTACAATAAAATTTACAGGCAGATACATTTTTCTTGTATCTGCCTGTATTTTCGAGGTGCTGTATGAACGAAAAAATTATTATGCTCGGCACAGGAAGTGCGATGGTTACCGACTGTTATAATACCTGTTTTCTTCTGAAATCCGAAAACGACTGTCTTCTTGTTGACGCAGGCGGCGGAAACGGAATTTTATCCGCAATTAAGAAATCCGGAGTAGCTTGGAACAGCATAAAAACAATGTTTATTACTCATTCTCACACCGACCATATATTAGGTGCCGTGTGGGTAATAAGGCAAATAAGCGCTCTTATGAATTCAGGCAAATATGACGGTAATTTTAATATTTACTGCCACGATGAATGTGTTGATTCAATCACGGCAATTTGCAACCACACACTTGCACCGAAATTTCTCAAAAATATCAATACAAAAATTTTCATCAATGAAGTAAAAGACGGTGAAATGCAAAATGCCGGCAGTATCCGACTCACTTTCTTTGATATATTTTCAGACAAAACAAAGCAATTCGGATTCAAGGCTGTTTTTCCGTCAGGAAAAGTTCTCGCCTGTCTCGGTGATGAACCGTTCAATGAAAAATGCAGAAATTTTGTTCAAAACTGCGATTATCTTATGTGTGAAGCTTTTTGTCTTTACAGTCAAAAAGATATTTTTAAGCCCTACGAAAAATTCCACAGCACAGCGCTTGATGCAGGAAAACTTGCAGAGAGTCTTTTTGCAAAAAATCTTATCCTGTATCACACCGAGGACGAAACACTTCAAACACGCAAAAAAACATATACTTCAGAGGCGAGAACAGTTTTTAACGGAAATATATTTGTTCCCGATGATTTTGAAGTTATTGACTTAAAATAATCTCATAACACCTGCTGTGATTATACAAAGCACAATTCCCATTGCAGTAGGCAAAGCCATAGAAACAAGCGTCCATTTAAGGCTGCCTGTTTCTTTTTTTATTGTCAGACAGGTTGTTGAACACGGATAATGAAGAATACAAAGAATAATCGTGCATACAGCCGTTGTAATCGTCCAGCCGTTCATACTGAGAAGTTGAAACAGCTGATCGTAGCTTGAATAATCAACAAGAGTACCGCTTGCCATATATGACATAATTATAATCGGAATAACGGTTTCATTCGCAGGAAATCCAAGTATAAATGCCATTATTATAACGCCGTCAACCCCGATAAATCTGCCGAACGGATCTAAAAAATCAGTACAGTATTTTAAAAGTGAAACATCGCTTATATGCACATTTGCAAGAATCCAGATTATCGCACCTGCCGGAGCGGCAACCGCAACAGCCCTTCCTAAAACAAATAATGTTCTGTCCAACAGCGAACGGACAATAGTTTTTAAAATCTGCGGCTTTCTGTACGGCGGAAGCTCAAGCACAAATCCGGACTGTTCGCCTTTCAATATTGTGACTGAAAGTACCTTAGATATAACAAGTGTTATAAAAACACAGAAAACTATTATTCCAATCAACAATGCCGCTACCTCAAGCGAACTGCTCAGCGTAAATGCCGTACCTGCAAAGAACATGAGCAGTAATGCAATGATTGTGGGAAACCGTCCGTTACACGGCATAAAATTATTTGTAAGAATTGCAATCAGCCGTTCCTTTGGTGACTCGATGATTCTGCAACCCGTAACTCCGCAGGCATTACAGCCAAGCCCCATTGCCATAGCAAGACTTTGCTTTCCGTGTGCACCGCACTTTGAAAAATACCTATCAAGATTAAATGCAATTCTCGGCAGATATCCCGAATCCTCAACAAGTGAAAATAGCGGAAAGAATATAGCCATAGGCGGCAGCATTACAGATACCACCCATGACAGAGTTGTATAAACTCCGTCAATCAAAAGTCCCGTTACAACATCGGGAGCGTGTAAAAAATCAAAAAGAATATACAGTTTCTCTTTTATAAAGCCAAACAAATTGCTTAACCATTCGCTCGGATAATTTGCACCGACAACCGTTATCCAGAACAATATGCCAAGCATTGCCAGCATAATCGGTATTCCCGTGGTTTTGCTTGTAAGTATTTTATCAAGCTTTCTTGTACAAGCATTTAACTCTGATTTTTCATATTTTACGCAGTCACTTGAAATTTTGTTGCCAATTTGCGAAAGCTTTTCAATATTCTGTTTGTAGTTTTTTTCGGATAGTATATCAACGCCTTCAAAATTTCTTTCTACCCTAAAACATTTTATCTTTCCGCTGCATACATTATAGATCGCTTTTTTTAATTCATCCAAACCTTTTTTGTCTGTTGCACAGGTTTTCACAACAGGTATTCCAAGATTTAGCGATAACTCGTCGCAGTCGATTTTTATACCGTTTTTTTCAGCCTCATCACAAAGATTAAGACAAAGAACAGCATTCTTTGTGACAGATAACACCTGCAATGCAAATGAAAGATTTCTTTCAATAACTCCGCAGTCAACAACTATTACAACGCAGTCATTTTGATTTTGTATAAGACACTCCCTTGTTACCGCCTCTTCGCCCGAAAATGAAAGCAGGGAATAGCATCCCGGTAAGTCCGTAATACAAAATCTTGCGTCTTTGATTTTGCAACAACCTCTGGCAAACTCAACTGTTTTACCCGTCCAGTTTCCCGTGTGCTGTCTTAATCCCGTCAGTTCGTTAAAAATTGTACTCTTGCCTACATTAGGATTACCGGCAAGTGAAATTTTGTAATCCCAATCCGATACATCCTTTTTATTAAAAGATGATTTATCCGTAGAAAACAATAAAAAAGCCTCCTTTTATTCAGGAGTAACAATGATATCTTTGCAATCGTTATTTCTCAGTGCCACAACGGCATTTTTAACAAGATACGCAGACGGATCACCGAACGGACTTGTAAACAAGGGGATAACAGGACTGTTCTCCATAATACCAAAATCAAATATTCTGTTTTTGATATTTTCATTACAGTTCACACGATAGACAATCCCCGTAACTCCAAGCGGTAACTTGTCAAGCGAACATTTTTCTTTCATCTGATTCACCGATTTCAACTTTTTATTAACAGCATATTCAATTCATACAACTGAGTTACACAAAAAGCCGGCCATAAACTAAACTTATATCGTACCCGAATAAACTCTGATATCAGAAAAATTTTAAGGAATTGACACGACTATAAACAGGTGTTATAATTAAATGCAGATTTCAAATGTATATAACTTAATATGGGTTTACGGTTCAAAATGCATCTTGCAGAGTAGATAACAGAGAATTCGGTGAGAATCCGAAGCAACAGTCATTACTGTATTTGGCATTGCCATAAGTCAGGTCGCTGTCCGTATACCTCGGATTTTGCAAATCTTGGACAGGGAAGAGGTGCAACCGACCATATCTGTACAGACTTTTGGTCTGTATGGTTTTGTTTGTTGTGCCTTCCAAAAAACGGAAGGCTTTTTTATTTTGCCTTTCGATATACACAATACAATATGGAGGAAAACACTATGAACAAATCTTTTAAAAAAATCCTCTCAATTGTACTTTCTGTAATGATGATTTCATCACTTATGACGGTTTCACTTTCAGTAAGCGCAGTTGAAGACGGAAAAGTAAGAGTAATTGTCAGAAATGATACATACTCAGTAGAAAACGGCGCTCCGTGGGACGGCGTTCTCGTTGATGAGTGGGTAAGCATTAATAATGACACTACTATGATGTCAGCCGTTGCTGATGCACTCAACAATCACGGCTACACACAGGAAGGTGCTGAGAACAATTACATCTCATCAATTAACGGTCTTGCTGCATTTGACGGCGGTACAATGAGTGGCTGGATGGGAACTCTCAATGACTGGTTCACAAATTCAGGTTATGCATCCTATACAGTAGCAGACGGCACACTTGAGAGTGGTGATGAAATCGCTATTATGTATACTTCAAACGGTTACGGCGAGGATATCGGCGGTACATGGGCAAATAACGATACAACTGTTAAATCGGTTGAGATCACAGGTGCCGAGCTTTCGGGCGAATTTGATCCGTCAGTTACAGACTACACACTCACAATCGACACTCCGTCAGCTGATGTAAATGTAGTTCCTACTGCAACTAACAAAAACTTCCAGACAAGAAAATATAAGAATGAATATCTTCCTTCTGACGACAGTGCGTTTTACAAGAGAAGTCAGACTGTTAGTGTTTCTGACGGTGACAAAATTATCATCGGTTGCGGTGATACTGCATGGCCGTCGATGAACACAAGTGAAGGCGGTACTGTATATACATTCACAGTGAAATATGCTCCTTCCGCAGCTGACACAGTTTCAAACAAGATTGACGAGGTTGCAAAACATCTTGCATCACAGGATGCCCCCACAGTTTCTTCAGTAGGCGGCGAGTGGACAGTCCTCGGTCTTGCAAGAGCAGGTAAAATCACAGACGAAATTGCAGACAGTTACTATCAGAATGCAGTTAAGTATGTTGAAGAAAAGGGTTCTGCAAAGCTTCACAATACTAAATCAACAGACAATTCAAGAGTAATCCTTGCACTTACGGCAATCGGTAAGGATGTTACAGATGTTGCATCATATAACCTTCTTGAACCGCTTGCAGATATGGATTATGTTAAGAAGCAGGGTATCAACGGTCCTGTCTTTGCACTCATTGCACTTGATACGGGCGATTATGAAATTCCGCAGACAGACGCCGCAAATCCCACAACAAGAGAAAAGCTCGTACAGACAATTCTTGATGCACAGGTAGCAAACGGTGGCTGGACATTCTTCGGCTCAACTGCAGATCCTGATATGACAGGTATGGCAATTCAGGCACTTGCTCCTTACTACTCAACAAACAGCGATGTTAAAGAGGCAATTGATAAAGCACTCACAGCAATGTCAAACGCACAGAATGAAAACGGCGGATTTGCATCATGGGGTTCTGTAAACAGCGAAAGCTGTGCACAGGTACTCGTTGCACTTACAAGCCTTGGAATTGATCCTACAAATGATGAAAGATTCATCAAAAACGGCAACACACTCATCGATGCTATGATGAGTTTCTCCGCTGAAAACGGATTTGGTCATACAGATACAACATACAATCAGATGGCAACCGAACAGGGTTTCTATGCTTTTGTTTCATTTGACCGTCTTGTAAACGGCAAAACTTCACTCTACAATATGACTGACCGACTTGCAGAAAATTATGCCGTAGGTGATGTTAATCTTGACAACACAGTTTCTGTAATTGACGCAACACTCGTTCAGAAGCAGATTGTAAACCTTGAACAGCTTTCAAAGGTTTCACTTATCAAAGCAGATGTAAATCATGACGGTGTTATCAATGTTGTTGATGCAACAGAAATTCAGAAAATCATCGTTAACCTCGTTTGATTAAAGTTCACAAGTAAAGATTGGTTATGGAAAAGATAAAAAAGTTTGTTAAAAAAAATCAAATACTTTTAATTGCGGTGTGCGTTTGTATTGCCGCACTTACAGTAGCATTTTTTGCAGGCGGCAACAGATCGGAAAATAAAGTTCAAACTGCATCAACTGCCTCCTCGCTATCGACAACAAATGCAGACACAGAAACAACTTCTGTGTCTGCAACAGAGAAAACCACTCAAAATCCTACCGATTCCACTAAATCAAACAAAGATAAAAAGGACAAAAAAAATTCCGAAGATAAAAAGAACAGTAAGGATAATTCGCAGAACAGTAACAGTTCAGCTGTTGAAAAAAGTGAGAAATCCGAGCAGAGTTCAAGCAACAGTTCTTCGGATAAGAAAAAACCGTCTTCTTCATCAAACAGTTCTTCAAAGCCGAACAAAAAGAATGATATTCAGCCGACAACGCAGGACAAGTACAAAACCGATCCCGTACCGTCGGGAAAACCAAAGCCGGTTGAACCGGAAGAACAGGAAACAAAAGATACAAATCTTTATTGTACCTTTACAATCACCTGTTCAACAATTCTTGACAACATGGATGACCTTGATCCCGAAAAAATTGAACTCGTTCCAAAGGACGGTATAATCCTCAAAAAACAGAAGGTTCAATTCAAAGAGGGTGAATCTGTATATGATGTCCTTGTAAAAGTTTGTAAGGACAACAATATTCATATGGAATCGAGCTGGACTCCTATGTATAATTCCGCTTATATTGAAGGAATTAACAACCTCTACGAATTTGACTGCGGTTCTCTTTCGGGTTGGATGTACAAAGTCAATGAATGGTTTCCAAACTACGGCTGTTCACGATATGTACTGAAAAACGGCGACGATGTGGTCTGGTGCTACACTTGTAACTTAGGCTATGATGTCGGCGGAGGATACGCAACAGGAGAATAATGATGAAGGATACTTTTTCAAATATGCACCCCTTTATCAATTTTATATTTTTTGCACTTACAATAGGGTTCACGATGTTTATCATGAACCCTGTTTGTCTTGCTGTAAGTTTTTTATGTGCGCTTGTAACCGCTTTATACCTTAACGGCAAAAATGCTGTGAGATTGTCACTTGTTTTTCTTTTACCTATGATACTCTTGATAGTTCTCGTAAATCCTGTTTTTAATCATGAAGGAATGACTATACTCACATATTTTCCGTGGGATAACCCACTAACCCTCGAATCAATCGTTTACGGTATTGCAAGTGCATTCTTGCTTTCGTCAACAGTTTTATGGTTTTCTTCATTCAATGCAGTAATCACTTCCGACAAGGTAGTTTTCCTGTTTGGGAGAATAATGCCGTCATTGAGTCTGGTGATTTCAATGGCATTGCGTTTTGTTCCAAGGTTTTCGGCACAAATGAAGCTTGTGCGTAATGCACAACACACAATCGGGAGAGATATAGACGAGGGAACATTGTTTCAAAGAATAAGAAATGCTGTAAAAATCCTTTCGATTATGATAACATGGTCACTTGAAAACGCAATTGAAACAGCCGATTCAATGAAAAGCAGAGGTCACGGCCTTAAAGGCAGAACATCCTATTCACTTTATAAATTCGACAAAAGAGACGCATTTATGCTTTGCACAATCCTTTTTACCGGATTGGTACTTATGATTTTGCTTTTTACAAACGCAATAAAATTCAGATACTATCCGTCAATCAAGGGTGATTTGTTTACGGTGCAAAGTGTTATTTTTTATATATTCTACACATTTTTAATGTTGATTCCGCTATCGGTAAATATAGGAGAGGGGATAAAATGGAAACATATGCAATCAAAAATCTGAGTTTTCGATACCCCGAAACCGGTATTGATGTACTTAAAGATATTACTTTCAGCGTAAATGAGGGCGAGTTTATCACGGTCTGCGGTCCGTCAGGCTGCGGAAAAAGCACACTTCTCAGGCATCTGAAACCTGATCTTTCACCGCACGGTGTTCTTTCGGGAGAAATATTCTTTGAAGAAAAACCTATATCAGACCTTTCTCACAGAGAGCAAAGCAGTAAAATCGGTTTTGTTATGCAATCACCTGAAAATCAGATTGTTACCGATAAGGTATGGCACGAACTTGCTTTCGGACTTGAAAGTCTTGGTTATGACAACAATACAATCCGAAAAAGAGTTGCCGAAACAGCTTCATTTTTCGGAATCCAAAATTATTTTGAAAAAAGTGTTCTCGAACTTTCGGGCGGACAAAAGCAAATTTTAAACCTTGCTTCAATTATGGCAATGCAACCGTCCGTTCTCATTTTGGATGAACCGACAAGCCAACTCGATCCGATTGCGGCAAGCGAATTTTTGCACTGCGTTTCACGCATAAATCACGAACTGGGGACAACGGTGATAATAACGGAACACAGACTTGATGAGGTGCTTCCGCTTTCAGACAGGGTGCTTGTAATCGAAAACAACGGAATTTCAGCTTTTGACTCTCCTCAAAAGGTCGGGAAAATTCTTAAAGAAAAAAACAGCAAAACATTTCTTTCTATGCCTGCTCCAATGCAGATATGGCAGGCTGTTACAGAAAATGACAATACCGACTGTCCCGTAACTGTTCCAAGCGGCAAAAAGTGGCTTTCGGAATATGCCCAAAATCATAAAATGTATGAGCTCATGCCCGAAAACATTCAGAAACATTCTGATAAAGAAGCAGTAAGTCTTAATGATATTTGGTTCAGGTACGAAAAGTCAGGTACAGATGTACTAAAAGGTCTTTCACTAAAAATATATCAGGGGGAATTTGCGGCTATACTCGGCGGTAACGGAATGGGAAAATCAACCGCTTTGTCAATTATCTGTTCACTTAACAAGCCATACAGAGGCAAAGTTGAAATCTCTCCGCTTAACAAAAATTCTTTTGACACGCTCGTAGCAGTATTACCCCAAAATCCGCAGACACTGTTTTTGAAAAAAACTGTACTTGAAGATTTATACGAAGTATTTGACGGCAGAAAAATCAGCAAGGAGGAAAAAGAAAGACGGGTTACCTCAGCGGTAAAGCTGTGCAGACTTGAAAACCTCTGCAATCGCCATCCTTATGATTTATCCGGCGGTGAACAGCAGAGAGCGGCTCTTGCAAAAATTCTTCTCATAAGGCCCCAAATTCTTTTACTTGATGAACCTACAAAGGGACTTGATGCCGAATTCAAGATTGAGTTTGCTCAGATTATATACGACCTCAACAAAGCCGGCATAACCGTTCTCATGGTAAGTCACGATGTAGAGTTCTGTGCTGTATATCCAAGCCGCTGTCTGATGTTTTTTAACGGTGAAGTTGTGTCGGAAGGTACACCGAGAAACTTCTTTTCGTCAAACAGCTTTTATTCCACCTCTGCAAGCCGAATGTCAAAAGGCATAATAGATAACGCAGTATCATCAAATGATGTCATATATGCCTGCACAGGTCAAAACAGAGATATTCAAATTAACAGAAACACACCTGATATTGACCTTTTTAAAAACGACACCGAAAATATTCCCCTCAAAAAAAACAAAGCTGAAAACAAAAAGCTTTCTGTTTTTAAAAAAATCTGCGGATTATTTGGTGCAGTACTGTTCATACTCGGTCTGATTGTAAATCTGGAATATATTCCGAATTTTTCAGCCAAAACTTTGCCTACCTGGTTCAACTGGGGAATAATCGGAGTATCTGTTGCGTTGCTTATGATTGCTTTCGGAACAAAATCAAAACGACCGATTGACCTGCCGAGAAAAAGTTCAAAACTGAGTAAAAGAACCGTCAGTATGGCAATTATGGTTTTGCTTGCAATTCCAGTTACAATTTTTGTTGGAATGACATATCTTCAGGATCAGAAATATCTTTTTATTTCACTCCTTGTTATGATTGAGTGTATGATTCCGTTTTTTCTCGTTTTTGAAGGCAGGCACCCAAAAGCGAGAGAGCTTGTCATAATCTCTGTTCTATGTGCAATAGCAGTTGCAGGACGACTTGCATTTACAATGTTGCCTCAGTTCAAGCCCGTTGTGGCAATTGTGATAATTTCGGGAGTAGCATTCGGCGGTGAATCGGGATTTCTTGTCGGTGCTGTAAGTATGCTTGTTTCAAATCTTATGTTCGGTCAAGGACCTTGGACGCCGTGGCAAATGTTTGCGGCAGGGATAATAGGCTTCATTGGCGGTATTCTCTTTAAGAAAGGTCTTTTGGGCAGAACAAGGACTTCGCTCTGTATATACGGTTTCATTGCCACAATGGTCATTTACGGCGGACTTATGAACCTTTATTCGGCACTCACATCACATTCCGCATTTAATCTAAATATGCTCATAACTTTTTATGTTCAGGGCTTTCCGATGGATATTGTTCACGCAGTTTCGACTGTTATATTTCTGTTTTTCGGAGCAGAACCTATGCTTGAAAAGCTTGACAGAATTAAAGTTAAGTACGGACTTATCGAATAAACCTAAACAGCAGATAAAATTTCTGCTGTTTTTTTGTGCTGTAATTTAAAAATTTTCGACAAAAGTATAGACATAATCCGAAAATAATATTATAATTTTGGTGTGTCTGATTTTAATCAAACAGTATTTACAATCTAAAACGGCAAACTGTAAATACTTTTAATTCAGAATTAAAAAGGTTAAAGGAGAAAAAACATGGGCGGATTTATGGGTGTTGCAGCAAAACAGGACTGCGTATTCGACTTATACTTTGGAATTGACTATCATTCACACCTTGGCACAAGAAGAGGCGGTATGGTTGTTTATGACAAAGAAAAAGGATTTGACAGATCAATCCACAATATTGAAAATGCACCTTTTAGAACTAAATTTGATAAAGATATGCAGAGTATGAAAGGCAAATTCGGTATCGGCTGTATTTCCGACTACGAACCGCAGCCTCTTATAGTTCGTTCACATCACGGTACATATGCAATTACCACCGTAAGCAAAATCAATAATACAGATGAACTTGTTGAAGAAATTTTTGAAAAAGGCGGTTCACATTTTCTTGAAATGAGCGGCGGTGAAATCAACGCAACAGAGCTTATTGCAACTCTAATCAATCAAAAAGAAAACCTTGTTGACGGCATAAGCTATGCTCTTGAAAAAGTTGACGGCTCTGTTTCGCTCCTGTTGATGAATAAAAACGGCATCTATTGCGCAAGAGATAAGTACGGCAGAACTCCTGTTGTTATCGGCAAAAAAGAAGATGCATTTTGTGTAGCGTTTGAATGTTTCTCATACAAAAACCTCGGCTACAATGATTATAAAGAACTCGGGCCGGGTGAGATTACGGTAATTACAGACCAAAACTGCATTACACTCAAAAAGCCCGGTGATAAAATGAAAATCTGTACTTTTCTGTGGGTTTACTACGGCTATCCTGCAAGCTCATATGAGGGTACAAGTGTTGAGCAAATGCGTTACAACTGCGGTGCAAAAATGGCCGAAAGAGATTCCGTAAAGCCCGATATTGTTGCAGGTGTACCCGATTCAGGCATTGCTCACGCAGTAGGCTATGCAAATGCATCGGGAATTCCGTTCTCAAGACCGTTTATTAAATATACACCTACTTGGCCGAGATCATTTATGCCGACAATACAGAGTCAGCGTAATCTTATTGCAAAAATGAAGCTTCTCGCAGTTGAGGATTTAATCAGAGGAAAGAGCCTTCTTCTTATTGATGACTCAATTGTAAGAGGCACACAGCTTCGTGAAACAACGGAGTATCTTTTTGAAAGCGGTGCAAAAGAGGTTCATATCAGACCTGCGTGTCCTCCGCTTGTATACGGCTGTAAGTACCTTAACTTCTCAAGATCATCTTCTGAAATGGATCTCATCACAAGACGAGTTATTGAAAGACTTGAGAACGGCAATGTTACAGACGAAATTCTTCAGGAATACACAAATCCCGATTCTGAAAAATACGAGCAGATGGTTGATGAAATCTGTAAAGAACTCAAGTTCACATCCTTGCGTTTTAACAGGCTTGACGATATGCTTGATTCCTGCGGAATTGACAAATGCAAACTCTGTACTTATTGTTGGGACGGTAAGGAATAATTAAATTTTATTTATAAAAATAAGGCATTTGCAATGAGAGTTCTCAAAGCAAATGCCTTTTGTTTTTACTTAGTATGCAATAATTTCGTAGCCGTCCTCAGTTACAAGAACCTGAATTTCCCACTGTGCAGACATTGAGTTATCTTCTGTATAGATAGTCCAGCCGTTATCCTCATCAACGAAAATATCAGGTTTTCCTGCGTTTACCATAGGTTCAATGGTAAAAATCATACCGGGTACCATAAGCATTTCCGTGCCTTTTTTAGAAATGTAACTTACCCATGGATCTTCGTGGAATTCAAGACCGATTCCATGACCTCCTACTTCACGAACAACAGAGTAACCTTTACTCTTTACATAATCATTGACAGCCTGACCCATATCTCCGAGAAAACCCCAAGGCTTAACCTGCTTGAGTCCTTCATAAACTGCATTTTTTGTTTCTTCAACAAGCTTTCTGTTTTCTTCGCTTACATTACCAATACAAAACATTCTTGAAGAATCGGAGAAATATCCGTTCAAATTAGTTGAAACATCAACATTGATTATATCGCCGTCTTTGATTATTACATCTTCCGACGGAATACCGTGACAAACTTCGTTGTTTATTGAAGTACATACGCTCTTGGGAAATCCCTCAAAATTAAGGGGAGCCGGAACACCGCCCATTTTGGTTGTGATATCATACACCCACTTATCAATTTCAGCCGTGCTGATACCTGCCTTAATATGCTCTGCAACATAATCAAGAACTGCAATATTAATCTTCGCACTCTCCTTGATTTTTTCAATCTGCTCAGCATTTTTCAAGATTTCATGGGAGGGAACAATGTGACCCGCACCCTCAAATTCCTCAATTTTTTCATCAAAATCTATATGACATTTTTTATACTTTTTTCCGCTGCCACACCAGCAAGGATCATTTCTGCCAGGTTTTTCCATTTTACTAACTTCCTTTCATTTTTCCAATTCATAATCCTTGATAATTATACCACCAAACAAATTTTATTACAACATCTTTGTCGTATGCAAAAATCCAAAAGAAAAATCTTGTCAGAAAAAGTTTTGTAGTATATACTGAATAAGTAATATATAATCTCACACTCGGCATATTTTTATGCAGAGGTGTTTGTATGAATAAAAAAATCCCGACATTTTATGCTCTCTGCTTTATACTGTTTGCAATATTCTGCATTATTATGGTATCTGTTTTTTTCAGACTTAATCCGACAAAATCTGTTATGACCGAAAACAAAACAGAGCCGATAATTGTAATTGACGCAGGTCACGGCGGCGAAGACGGTGGAGCAGTAAGCGAAAGCGGTGTGCTTGAAAAGGACATCAATCTTTCTATAGCAAACAATTCGGCTGATTTATTAAAAATTTTCGGATATAAGGTTGTTCAAACAAGAACAGATGATGTATCTCTTGATAACGGAGAAGATTCGGTTCATTCAAGGAAAGTTGCCGATTTAAAAAAAAGGCTCGAAATTTTCAATTCAGACAAAAACAATATTGTAATCAGTATTCATCAAAACAAATTTTCTCAAAGCAAATATTACGGAACTCAAATTTTTTATTCCCCGAATAACAGTCAAAGTCAAAATCTTGCGGAATGCATTAGAAATTCCGTAAAAAAATCCTTACAGCCTGATAACGAACGGCAATGCAAAAAGGCAGACGGCTCAATCTATCTTTTAAAAAAGGCTGAAAACCCGTCCGTTATTGTGGAATGCGGATTTATTTCAAATCCGGATGAACTTGCTAAGCTGCAAAGTGACGAATATCAAAAAGAAATGGCAACTGCAATCATAACAGGATTTTTAGATTATACTCATCAATAAATACAGGAAGTGAAATAAATGGCTTCAAAAATCAAAAGTGTTTACATATGTTCGGAATGTGGATACGAATCGCCCAAATGGTACGGAAAATGCCCGTCATGCGGCGAATGGAACACAATGAACGAAGAAATTAAAGATACATCAAAACAGTCAGCAACTGCAAAAACACGCTCTTTTGCAACCTACTCAAAACCATACGCCATATCGGATATTTCAACCGAGGATGAGCACAGATATGACACAGGCTGCGGAGAACTCAACCGTGTACTCGGCGGAGGAATTGTAAAGGGCAGTCTTATACTTCTGGGCGGTGATCCGGGCATAGGCAAATCGACCGTTCTTATGCAGATTTGTCAGTACCTCGGCGATACTCTGAAAATTCTCTACATATCGGGAGAGGAGTCAAAAAGACAGCTCAAGCTCCGAGCAATAAGGCTGGGTGTAACTTCGCCGAATCTGTATGTAATGACTGAAACCGATGTTGAGGTTATTTGCGAACAGATAAAAAATCTCAAGCCCGACCTTGTTATGATTGACTCAATTCAGACGATGAATCTTTCAGAATTAAGCTCGTCCCCCGGCAGCATTACACAGGTACGAGAATCTGCCAATATGCTGATGAGAACCGCAAAAGGACTTGATATTCCTATGTTTATCGTAGGTCATGTCAATAAAGAGGGTTCAATTGCAGGGCCAAAGGTACTTGAACATATTGTTGACACCGTACTGCATTTTGAAGGTGACAAACAGATGAGCTGCCGTATTCTTCGTGCCGTAAAAAACAGGTACGGCTCAACAAATGAAATCGGCGTTTTTGAAATGACTGATAAAGGGCTTAACGAAGTTGCAAATCCGTCTGTTATGTTGCTTTCAGGGCGTCCGAAAAATGTTTCGGGAACTTGCGTCACCTGTACAATTGAAGGATCAAGACCAATTCTTGCCGAAACACAGGGACTTGCCACACAAAGCGGATACGGCAACGCTCGCAGAATGGTTACAGGATATGATTATAACAGACTGTCAATGGTACTTGCCGTTCTTGAAAAAAGAGCAGGATACTATTTTTCAAACTGCGACACCTACATAAATATCGTAGGCGGATTGCGAGTTGACGAACCTGCGATTGACCTTTCAATTGCCATGGCTCTTATAAGCAGTCTGAAAGATACTCCGATTGACGAAAACGCTGTTGTATTCGGTGAAATCGGTCTTGCAGGCGAAATTCGTGCTGTATCAAACGCTCAGATGAGAATTAACGAAGCAGTAAGACTCGGCTTTACAAAAATCATTCTGCCGTATCATAATCTAAAAGGTGTTTCATGTGATGATGCTGAATTGATCGGTGTAAAAAATATTCGTCAGGCATTTGAAGCGGTAGGTCAATGAGCAGTTTTGTAATATCAAACAAATACCCATGTTTTGCCGATGAGCTTTCAAAAATGGGGCATAATGTTATATTTTCGGACACTGTCAAAGCATTTCCGCAACCTGAACAAGCTCATGCCGATATGCAGATTTTGACGATTAATAATACTGTTTTTGTACTTCAAGAGTGCGAAAAGCTAAAAACTATGCCATATAAAGAAAATTTGATTATATGTAAAAGCAAAGCAGGGAAGAAGTATCCCGAAAATATATTGCTGAATTTCCTTTTCTTTAATAATAAGCTTTACGGTAAAGTATCTGCAATAGATCCGACTCTTTACAAATATTGTGTAAAAAACGATATTGAAATCGTAAACATAAACCAAGGATACGCAAGATGCTCAACTCTAATACTCAATAATCGCACTGCCGTAACAGCTGATATTTCCATAAAAAATGCCCTTGAAAAAGATGGGGCAGAGGTGTTATTAATATCCTCGGGTGATATAAAACTTGAGGGATATGATTATGGATTTATAGGCGGTGCAAGCGGAAAAATCTCTGATAATACCGTAGTGTTTTTCGGAAATGCTGAAATGCATCCCTGCTATTCTTCCATAAGAGAATTATGTTTAAAAAATAAAATTGAAATTAAAATATTATGCAAAAATATGCCACTCACAGATGTGGGCGGCATAGTAAAAATTCTTTAAACTTTTTTCTTAGGTTTTATTTTTGCAAGCGGATTTGAGTCAGCGGCATTTTTCATTTGTTCCGAACTCAAATGTGTATAAATCTCAGTCGTACCGAGGTTTTCGTGTCCGAGAACCTCTTTAAGCACTCTGACATCAACTCCGCCTTGCTGATACATAAGCGTAGCGGCGGTATGCCTAAGCTTATGACAGGAATATCCCTGAGAATCAAGTCCGATTTTCTCAAGATATTTATATACCATAGCCTGAATTGTTTTCACAGACATTCTGCGGTGATTACGGCTAATAAACAACGCTTTTTTATCCTTAACTTCATCAATCGGACGCACCTTCATATACTCATTATAAGCGTCAATGCAGGCAGAGTTTAGATAAACAATGCGTTCTTTATTGCCTTTACCGACAACACGCATTGTACCGTCACTATGAATATCATTATAGTTAAGACCTGCCATTTCAGACACACGCAGTCCACAATTGAGAAAGAGAGTCAAAATACAATAATCACGCTGTTTGTTATTTCCGTCAACAGCATTAAGAAGCTCAATGCTTTGTTCAAGAGTAAGATACTTTGGCAAAGCTTTTTTATTTTTTGGTGATTCAAGCTGTTCCACGGGATTTGTATCAAGCAAATGTTTATTATTTGTTATGTACTTAAAAAATCCTTTCAGACTGGAACATTTTCTTGCACGGGACGCACTCTTATTGTTGCGGTCACGATAAAGAAAATTCATATAATCATATGCAAGTTCAAGATTAACGGTTTTAATTAAATCAAGGTCAACATCGTCAATTTTAATTTCATCAAACTCAGTACCGTCAGGCACAAGACCACGCATTACTTTTAAAAATCTAAAAAAAGTTCTGAGATCAATAAAATATTCATCAACGGTTTTCTTCGACATATTTTTGATTGTCTGCTTGTAAATTAAATAGTCCTTCAAAATTGCAGGAGCTTCATCACGAAAATCAACTGCCATAAACACACCACCGTAAATTTATTTCTTATAATGGATAACTCAGAAAAGTTGAACTAAAATCTGTATTAGAAGAATTATAACGCTATTATAACACAAAAAAGGGCGGCGTATATTCCAATTGCGAAAATTATACAAAATGAATATTTTGTATAATTCGGGGAACAGGTAAAACAAGATAAATCCGAAACATATTGCTAATGCTAATTTACAGCATTTAAATTACAACAGCCGTACAGACTCAAACGAATCTGTACGGCTGTAAATTTTACAGGAATTTAACTTTTAAATTAGCAAACGCCCTGCTGAATCATTGAATCAGCAACCTTCTCAAAGCCTGCAATATTAGCACCTACTACATAGTCACCTTCATGACCATACTTCTTAGCTGCAGCAGAAATGTTCTTATAGATGTTAACCATAATGTTCTTGAGCTTAGCGTCAACTTCTTCAAATGTCCATGAAAGACGCTGTGAGTTCTGGCTCATCTCAAGAGCTGATGTAGCTACACCGCCTGCATTAGCAGCCTTACCCGGTGCAAAGAGAATGCCGGATTTCTGGAGAAGCTTTGTAGCCTCAAGAGTTGTAGGCATGTTAGCGCCTTCGGCAACAGCATAGCAACCGTTAGCGATAAGTCTTTTAGCGTCTTCTTCGTTAAGCTCATTCTGTGTAGCACATGGAAGTGCAACATCACACTTAACTGACCAATCGAATTTGCCTTCGTGATACTCTGAGTTAGGACGATAGTTCTTATACTCTGTAAGACGCTGTCTTTTAACTTCCTTGATTTCCTTAATAGCGTCAAGGTCGATACCTTCAGCATCATAAATCCAACCTGTTGAATCAGCCATTGTAACTACCTTAGCACCAAGCTCTGTAGCCTTTTCTGTTGCGTAGATAGCAACATTACCTGCACCTGATACGCAAACAGTAGCACCCTTGATGTCCTTGCCGTTATCCTTAAGCATAGCCTCTGTAAGGTAAAGAAGGCCATAACCTGTAGCCTCTGTTCTTGCGAGTGAACCGCCCCAGTTGAGACCCTTACCTGTAAGAACGCCTTCATATACATTTCTGATTCTCTTATACTGACCGAACAAATAACCGATCTCACGAGCACCTGTACCGATATCACCGGCAGGAACATCTGTGTCAGCACCGATGTGCTTACAAAGCTCTGTCATAAAGCTCTGGCAGAATGCCATAACTTCTCTGTCGCTCTTGCCCTTAGGATCAAAGTCAGAGCCACCCTTACCGCCGCCGATAGGAAGACCTGTAAGTGAGTTCTTGAAAATCTGCTCGAAACCGAGAAACTTAATAACGCCGAGGTTTACTGACGGATGAAGTCTTAAACCACCCTTGTAAGGTCCGATAGCACTGTTGAACTGAACACGGAAGCCACGGTTAACCTGAACCTTGCCGTTGTCATCAACCCAAGGTACTCTAAACATAATAACTCTTTCAGGCTCTGTAATTCTTTCGAGAATACCATTCTCTTCATACTTTGGATTCTGCTCGAAAACGGGCTCAAGTGAAGTAAGAACTTCGGTAGCAGCCTGAATAAACTCAGGCTCATTTGCGTTTTTTGCTTTCAGCTTTTCAAGCTGTTCACTTACATATGACATAAGTAAGTCCTCCTTAATAAAATTCGCATAAATTATACGGAAAAAATTCCGATTATGCTGTAGCACAGTAAAGCACTACAATCAACATATTAATAATACTATACTTTCAACGATTTTGCAATATCTTTTGTGAGTTTCTTGCAAATTTTTTTAAAATTATTGAAAAAACAGCCGATTTCATTCCTTTTCTGCAATTAATTTTACAAATCTCCCAAGTTTAGTTGCATTTTCGTACATTTTACGGGCTGAATTTTATGAAAATGTATTCATGAATCCAAGAATTTCATTTGCATTACAATATTTTGTATAATTCATATTTGATTTACCAATTAAATTTTAGTTGCAAACGGACATATTTTATGATAAAATCCTATTAGTAATACTATTTGTAATATTTTTAAAGGTGATTTATATGGACTACTGCAAAAGATTAAAAGAATTAAGAGTCAAAAACGGATACACTCAAGGGCAAATTGCATTTATACTTCACACAAGACAGGAACAATACAGCAAATACGAAAACGGAAAACGAGAACTGCCTATCAGACATTTGATAACACTTTGTTGTCTTTATAAAACTTCAAGTGATTATATTCTCGGAATAGAAAAATTTGTAAAATAAAGCCGTCGTCAATACCAAATCTGAGTATTGACGACGGCTTTATTGTTATATAAAATTGCCGGATTATTGAATTTTTTCTTTAAACATCATCAGAAAACTTACAAGGAGCAATCCGCATGAAACCCATATTATATGTGTTCCAAACGATAACGAAAGATTTCCTCCCAGACCTGCTCCGACTGCAAAGAAAAATATAACACCAAAATAATACATTGCCTGTCTGAGCTGTTCGGGCTTTCTTTCGTGAATAAAACCTGACAGAGCAGCCGTACCGCTTCTCAAATTACCTATACACATTGTACTGGCATAGGAATATCCTCTGACTTTTCTGAAAGTCTGAACCTGCATTGCACAGGAAAACGATACAATTACCGCCGCAACGGTATCCATACTCTTCGGCATGAATCCAACCGCAAATAATATGATAATTTCAAACAAGAGTATTCCCTGTCTCCAATGTATCTTTTTGAAATACTTGAATTTTTTCTGTATCAAATCAGCTACAAGGACACCTAACGCAAATGCAAGAATAGGAAAAAGATATTTAAGCCCCTCTTCCCACTTTCCTGTCATAAAATTTGTACTCATAAGCACAACGTTACCCGTCTGTGCATTTGCAAATACTCCGTCACGGGTAAAATATGTATATGCATCCTGAAATCCGCCTGATAACGCAAGAAATATACAATTTCTAAATGCCTCAGACATCTGTCGTGTCGGCTCAAGTTCCTTAAAAAAACTTCTTATCCTAAACACAATACTCCACTCCGAATCTATGCGCTAATCTGCACAACACAACACCGAACAAAATTAAACGGTTCGGTGTTGCACAATAATTAAAATTCAATTATCAGATATCGTTCTTTACTATATCCTCGTAGCTTTCACGCTTAACAACAACTCTTGCCTTGCCGTCTTTAACCATTACGATTGCAGGACGAGGGATTCTGTTGTAATTTGACGCCATAGAATAGTTATAGGCACCTGTTGAAAGAACAGCAAGTGTATCGCCTACTTCAACCTTAGCAACCTTTGCATGCTCCTGAACGAGGTCGCCGCTCTCGCAACACTTACCTGCTACCGTTACGATTTCATCAGGCTCTTTGTCAGCCTTACCTGCATTTACTACGGTATAAGCAGACTGATAAAGTGCATATCTGATGTTATCTGTCATACCACCGTCAACGGATACATATGTTCTTACATTAGGAATTTCCTTTTTGCCGCCAACTTTGTAAAGTGTAATACCTGCTTCGCCGACAATTGAACGACCCGGCTCAATAAAGATATACGGAACAGGAAGTCCGTGTTCTTTAGCCTTTGCCTTAACAGCCTCAGAAACCTTTTCCATATAGTTTTCGTAAGGAACAGGTTCATCATCCTTTGTGTACATAATACCAAAACCGCCGCCGAGGTTAAGCTCTGAAATAACGATTCCAAGCTCATCGTGAATCTTGCCCATAAAGTCAAGCATAATTTCGGCAGCAGTGACAAACGGATCAATATCAAAAATCTGTGAACCGATGTGGCAATGAAGTTCCGTAAGATTTACATTATCGTACATCTGTGCCTTTTTAACTGCCTCAAAAGCTTCGCCTGTTTCAAGAGCAAAACCAAATTTTGAATCAATCTGACCTGTTCTGATGAAGTTATGAGTATGAGCGTCTACACCGGGCTTAATTCTAAAAGAAATATTAGCCTTCTTACCCACTTCACCGCAAATTTCATTGAGAAGCTCAAGTTCGTAAAGATTATCAACAACGAACTTTCCTACATTAGATTCAAGTGCAAATCTAATTTCATCAGCAGTTTTATTGTTTCCGTGGAAGTGAACTTTTTCCATCGGAAAGCCTGCCTGTACGGCTGTATAAATCTCACCGCCTGATACTACATCAAGACCGAGTCCCTCTTCCTTTGCAATTCTGCAAAGCTCCTTACAGGAAAGAGCCTTACTCGCATACAACGGCATACCGTTACCGTGGTAATACTTTTCAAAGGACTTTACATAAGCCTTGCACACATTTCTGATTGTTGTTTCGTCAAGAACATATAAGGGTGTACCAAATTCTTTGGCAAGTTCGAGTGTATCACAACCGCCGATTGTGAGATGTCCCTTATTGTTCACATTAAGACATTCGCTAACGAACATTTTACTCATACCTCCGTATTTTTAAAATTTGCTATTGAAGTTTCAATAAGTTTCCTTATTTCATCATTTCCGAAGCCTGTTTGTGCAGAAAACGGTATCAGCGGAACATGTTCAATTGTACTGAAAATGTCCTTATAATACTCAATCTGCTTTTCAAATGCAGTCTTTTTGAGTTTATCACTCTTTGTAAGAACTGCGGCAAAGTTAAATCCGCCTCTGTAAAGGAAATCTATCATATGCAAGTCATCATCAGTCGGAGGATGACGCAAGTCAAGAATCTGAATAACGAGCGGACGCTGTCTGTCCTGTGCAAAATAGCCTTCCACAAGCTTTGCCCATCTGTCTTTTTCTGCTTTTGAAACCTTTGCATAACCGTAGCCCGGCAAATCAACCATACGAAACTCTTTGAGCTTATAAAAATTAATGGTAGCCGTTTTGCCCGGCTGAGCACTTACCCTTGCAAGGGCTTTTCTCTGAACAAGTTTATTGATAAGAGAGGATTTTCCTACATTTGAATGACCTGAAAATACAATTTCAGGCATATCCGATTCCGGCAACTGATCAACACGACCTGCCGCAAATTCAAAAGCGACTTCATTAAAATTCATAAAATCCCTCTCTTTCACTGTTTTACTGCGTTTACAGTTTTTGTTGCAGAACGAACTGCTGTCATATCAATTCCATTCCATTGGTTATCGGTAATTCTTACGGTATTATTCACCGCAAGTGCAACTACCTCCGAAAAATTCCTAACAGGAATAAACTTAACCTTTTCAAGAACCGCCTTATCGACATCTTCAAGATCGGGTTCGTTATCCTTTGGAATGATTACTGTTGTAATTCCGTTTTTAAAAGCAGCCATGCTTTTCTCTTTAAGACCGCCTATAGGAAGAACATTTCCTCTGAGGGTAATTTCACCTGTCATGGCTATATCGTGTCTTGCAGGCTTTAAAGTCAGCGCTGAGTAAATTGCGGTTGCCATTGTAATACCTGCGGACGGTCCGTCCTTTGGAACAGCACCCTCGGGAGCATGAATATGAATATCCTTGTTTTTGTAAAAATCGGAATCAATTCCAAGAACCGCCGCATGACTTCTAATACAGGTGATTGCTGTTTTAGCAGACTCCTGCATAACATCACCGAGAGAACCTGTAAGTTCAATCTTTCCTGTACCCTCCATAACGGCAACTTCAATAGGTAAGATTTCTCCGCCCACTGAGGTCCATGCAAGTCCGTTTACTATTCCGATTTCATCCATTTTGGCAAGTGAATCAGGAATAAACTTTTTATGGCCTAAAAATCTTTCTACCTCTTTTTCGTCAATCTTGAATACTTCTGTACCTTCTGTAAGCTTTTCAACGGCACATTTTCTCATAACTGAGGCAATAAGCCTTTCAAGAGTTCTTACGCCGGCTTCCCTCGTATAGAAGTCTATGAGAGCGTATATGGCTTTCTGAGTAAATTTGAGTTCCTTTGAAGTAAAACCGCACTCATCAAGCTGTTTAGGAATGAGGTGCTTCTTTGCAATATGGAATTTCTCTTCTCTTGTATAACTGCTGATTTCTATAATTTCCATTCTGTCACGGAGCGGTGCCGGAATAGCTGAAATGTCATTTGCAGTTGTAATAAACATCACATTTGACAAGTCAAACGGAAGTTCAATGTAGTGATCAACAAACTTATTATTCTGTTCGATATCAAGAACCTCAAGCAATGCCGATGTTGGATCGCCCTTATAATCAGCGGCAAGCTTGTCTATTTCGTCAAGAATAAGTACAGGATTATTAGTGCCGGCATGTTGCAATGCATTAATAATTCTACCCGGCATCGAACCGATATAAGTCTTTCTGTGACCTCTGATTTCAGCCTCATCACGAACGCCGCCAAGAGCGATTCTTTCACTTTTTCTGCCTATTGCCTTTGCAATCGACTGAGCAATTGAGGTTTTACCGACACCCGGAGGTCCTGCAAGACAGATGATCTGTCCCTTTTGCTTTTCACTTAACACACGAACGGCAAGCTGTTCAATGATTCTCTTTTTAACCTTATCAAGTCCATAATGAGTCTTATCAAGAGCCTTCTGAACTTTAGGTATAACGATTTTATCTTTAGATGACTTATTCCACGGCAAATCAAGAACCGTATCAAGATATGTACGGATCACAGCCGCTTCCTGACTGCCATAAGGCATTTTGCTGAGTTTCTTACATTCTTTATAAAGAATGTCGGCAGACTTTTCGTCAAGATTAAGCTTCTCAATTTTATCGACATAGTTTTCAGCATCGTCAATCGGTGAATCATCTTCACCGAGCTCTTCCTCGATTGCTCTTTTCTGTTCACGAAGAAAATAATCACGCTGATTTTCATCAATTCTCATTTTAGCTTTTTGAGATATTTCGTCCTCAAGTTTAAGAACAAAATTTTCATTTACAAGTACATCAAGAACAGACTCAAGTCTTTCGGATTCTGGGAAAGTTTCAAGAATCGACTGTTTAACTCTGTAGTCGAGAATGAGATTAGCTGTGATAAAGTCGGCAAGTTCACCCGGTCTTTTGCAAAGGGCAACCTTAAAAATAATATCCGACGGCATCTTCGGGGAAATCTCAAGATACTTGTCAAATTCATTTTTTACGGTTCGCATAAGAGCGGAATCTCTTGCTGTAAGATACTCGCTTTCTTCCTCATACGGTTTAACTTCTGCAACAAGACACTTTTCGTCAAAAACAGGATTTATAATTGTAGCCCTACATTGACCTTCAATTACAATTCGTGTAGTATTTTCAGGCTGTTTCAAAACCTGCACGACCTTGGCAATTACGCCCGTGTCATAAACATCAAATATATCCGGTTCGTTTATTGCGGCATCCTTCTGAGAAGTAAGAAAAACAAGTTGATCGGCTTTCATAGCTTTATTAATAGCCGTAATACTCTTTTTCCGTCCAACATCAAAATGAATAAGTGATTTTGGAAAAACCACCAACCCTCGCAACGGAAGAACAGGGAGAGTCAGATTTTTTTGCATATCAAAATCCATTTAAATTCCTTTCATAAAAGCAAAAAGCTGTATTGTAATTGCAATACAGCTTTAATTCACAATATCAAGACGCTGTGCTGCGCTTCTGACGCTTCTTTGCATCTTTTTGAGTCAATTTTACGGAATTTGTCTGTAACAATTCCTTTTTGCGAGTAATTTGCGGAGCAGCACCGTTTTTGATAACGCCCTCTGTAATAATAATCTTATCAATAGTAGGATCAGACGGAGCCTCAAACATAAGGTCTGTAAGAATATCTTCCATAATTCCTCGAAGTCCTCTTGCACCTGTATGCTGATCCTGCGCCTGTTGTGCAATAGCTCTGAGTGCCTCTTCTTCAAAAAGAAGTTCAACACCGTCAAGTTCAAAAAGTTTCTTATACTGCTGAACAATAGAGTTTTTAGGAACAGTAAGAATCTTGACAAGTGCATCCGTGTCAAGACCGCTCAAAGCAGTAATAACAGGCAAACGACCGATGAGTTCAGGAATAATTCCGTACTTTACAAGATCATGTGCTGTGACCTCTTTCATCCAATCGGTTGAATCGAGCTCCTGCTTTGACTGAACAAGTGACTCAAAACCTATAACAGAAGAACCCTTACGCTTTTCAACTATCTTTTCAAGACCGTCAAATGCACCGCCGCAGATAAAAAGAATATTCTTAGTATCAATCTGTAAATATTCCTGTTGCGGATGTTTTCTGCCACCCTGTGGCGGAACATTGGATACAGTTCCCTCAACAATTTTAAGCAAAGCCTGCTGAACTCCCTCACCGCTTACATCTCGTGTAATAGAGGGGTTTTCGGATTTTCTCGCAATTTTATCAATTTCATCAATGTAAATTATGCCGTGCTCTGCCTTTTCAATATCAAAATCGGCTGCCTGAATGAGTTTTAAGAGAATGTTCTCAACATCCTCACCGACATAACCTGCTTCGGTCAGCGTAGTTGCATCGGCAATTGCAAAAGGAACATCAAGAGCCTTTGCAAGCGTCTGAGCAAGTAATGTCTTACCGACACCTGTCGGACCGAGAAGCAGCACATTACTCTTAGCGAAATCTACGCTCTCATCATTTGAAAAAGCACGCTTATAGTGATTGTAAACAGCAACGCTCAGGGTAACTTTTGCATGATCCTGTCCGATAACATATTCATCAAGAATTGCTTTGATTTCCTTTGGTTTTAAAAGTTCATCAACGGACAGTTCGGGGGTCTGAGGTTCTCCCGATTTTGAAAGTTTATTTTCATTTTCACGCTCAAGCTCGCCTGATTCGCGAAGAATATTCATGCAGAGCTCAACACACCGGTCACAAATATAGACACCGTTGCCGGCAATAAGTCTGCCTGCCATCTCCTGAGGTTTTCCGCAGAAAGAGCAATAAATATCTTCGTTATTTTTGTTAGCCATCAGTTTACCTCACCTTTATCTTTTTTCGATAACCTTATCAATCAAACCATACTCAAGTGCCTGCTGTGCAGTCATGAAGTTATCACGATTGGTATCCTTTGCAATAACATCAATCGGCTGACCTGTGTTGTCAGCAAGAATCTGATTGAGTCGTTTTTTCATATCAAGAATGTGTCTTGTGTGAATTTCCATGTCAGTAGCCTGACCCTGAGCACCGCCTGAAGGCTGGTGAATCATAATGTCACTGTTAGGAAGTGCAAGACGCTTACCCTTAGCGCCTGCAGCAAGAAGGAATGCACCCATACTTGCAGCCATACCCATACAGATTGTGGAAACATCACACTTGATGTAATTCATTGTATCAAAAATAGCAAAGCCGTCAGTTACGCTGCCGCCGGGACTGTTGATGTAAAGACTGATATCCTTTGTCGGATCTTTACTTTCAAGGTAAAGCAACTGAGCAACTACAACGCTTGCACTTGCACTGTTTACCTCTTCGTTAAGCATAACAATTCTGTCTTCAAGAAGACGGGAATAGATATCAAAAGAGCGTTCGCCCCTGCTTGACTGTTCGATAACATATGGTACTAATGCCATTTAATCATAACCTTTCTTAAATAGTGATTAACAGATATAAGAAAAATATTCAAATTACTTAATAACAGCTTTGTCCTTTACGAGATTAAGAGCCTTTTCAACCTTAACATCTTCTGTGAGTGATTCAGCAGGAACAGCCTCCTTAACCTTATCAACATCCATCTTGTAAGCCTCTGCCATCTTGCCGTATTCAGCGTCAAGGTCAGCCTCTGTAACTTCAATATTTTCTTTTCTTGCAACTGCTTCAAGAGCAAGTCTTAACTTAACTCTCTTTTCAGCCTCTTCTTTATACATACCCTTGAGTGCGTTTGCATCCATACCCATGTACTGCATATATGTCTTCATATCAAGACCCTGTGAACGGAGACGCATATCAAATTCTCTTACCATCTCGTTAGCCTGATTATCATACATTGCCTCAGGAATTTCACCCTCAAGGAGTTCCATAAGCTTTTCGGAAATCTGATTGTCAATATCCTTGTCAGCCTCATCCTGAAGGCGTTTAGCAACAGTTTCTTTAAGCTCAGCCTTGTACTCATCAAGTGTTTCCTTATCGGAAACATCCTTTACAAACTCATCATCGACTTCCGGAAGTTCCTTAGCCTTAATTTCGTGAAGGTTGATCTTGAATTCAGCTTCCTTACCTTTAAGCTCTTCAGCCTGATAATCATCCGGGAACTTAACTGTGATTGTAAACTCTTCACCTGTCTTGTGACCTACAATCTGCTCCTCAAAGCCGGGGATGAAGTTGCCTGATCCAAGCTTAAGGTTGTAGTTTTCAGCCTTACCGCCTTCAAACGCTTCACCGTCAACAAAACCCTCAAAGTCAATAACTGCTACATCATCATTCTGAGCAGCTCTGTCGTCAACAGTTACCATTCTTGAGTTGCGGTCACGAACCTTCTCAATTTCTTCGTCAACGAGCTCGTCTGTAACCTCTGTTGACTTCTTTGTAACTTCAATGCCGAGGTAGTTATTAATTTCCATTTCAGGCTCAACAACAACATTAGCCTTGAATGAGAAACCTTCCTTGCTTGCCTCAATAGCCTCAAGGGTTTCAACCGAAACTATCTTGATACCTGCTTCTTTAGCAGCCTCATAAAGAGCGTCCGGATAACAATCCTGCATAGCATCTTCATAGAATACTTCCGAGCCGTACATTTTCTCAATTACATGACGGGGAGCTTTGCCCTTTCTGAAACCGGGGATATTGATGCTTTTAACCTGCTTTTTATAAACTCTGTTAACAGCGTTACCAAAAGTTTCACCGTCAACATTAACCTCTAATTCATATGAATTAGCCTGTTCTTTTTTTGTACATTCCTTTAATGCCATTTTAATATTCCTCCAAAGTTTAAATTCAAAATCAAGAAATCATCTTATTATATCACAACAAAATAATTTTGCCAATAGAAAATACAGAATTTATCTGACTAAAATTGGCATAAATGACAACCTGTCACAAGAAATCAGCTTAAAATCAATACCTTCGTATTCACCTTCAATTGCAAACCTCATATTCTTTTTTCCGTGAAGGTGTCCGTAATAACATTTTTTGATGTCATATTTCAAAAGAACATTAAATATTTCGTCACATTTTGTTGTTCCGTAAACAGGGGGATAATGTAAAAACACTATTGGTTCCTTTCCTGTTTTTATAGCTGATTGTATTGACATTTCAAGTCTGCCGACTTCCCTGTTCAGGACTTTTATATCATTTTGAGATTCATTCTCAAGAAACCATCCTCTTGTACCGCAAATTGCGTAATCGTCAACAACATATGAATTATTGAAAAGGATAGCTATCGAATCAAGTGAATTATTTTTCAGAAACACATCCATTTTTGTCTTGGTGCTCCACCAATAATCGTGATTGCCTTTATTAAAAATTTTCTTACCGGGAAGATTTTCTATGAAAGTAAAATCCGTAAGAGTTTCTTCAAGTTTCATTGCCCAGGAAATATCGCCAGACACAACAACCGTGTCATTATCGGTAACAAGCTTTCTCCAATTATTTTCAAGTCTTGAAGTATAATCGTTCCAGCCTGCGAAAACATCCATAGGCTTATCTTCACCAAGTGAAAGATGTAAATCCGCTATAGCAAATAATGCCATTAATCTATACCGAGTGCTCCGAGAACATAATTCTCCATATCACTAACTTCTGTAACATCAGAGAATCGAGCAGTTTTATTTTTAAGATTTGCAAGAGGTGCAGGCACTTCGGCACCGGAAACCTTATGAAGTTCATCAACCATATCAAATTCTGTTTCAGGAAGTGTTGCGTTTGGCTCAACAGCCTCAAGAACAGCCTTAGAGAATTTATACGGACTTGCAGTTGACGCAATTACAGACGGTGTCTTGTCGCCTGTTTCCTCAACATACTGCTTGTACACATTGATTGCAACAGCTGTGTGAGTATCACAAAGGTACTTATCCTGCTCAAACATCTCGTGAATTGTAGCCTCTGTATTCTTATCATCACAGAATCCGCCGTAGAACTTTTCGTTGATAACAGCCTTTACATCATCACTTACTTCATACTTGCCCTCTGATTTGAGTGCATTCATCCAGCCTCTTGTAACTTCGTCATTATCACCTGAAAGCTTGTAGAGAAGTCTTTCAAGGTTACTTGAAACGAGGATATCCATTGAAGGTGAAATTGTTGTATAGAAGTTTCTGTTCTTATCATAAACGCCTGTTTTGATAAAATCTGTAAGAACATTATTAGAGTTTGACGCACAAACGAACTTGTTGATTGGAAGTCCCATGAGACTTGCATAGTATGATGCAAGGATGTTACCGAAGTTACCTGTCGGAACAACAACATTAATCTTGTCGCCAAGCTCGATTTTACCGTCATTTACAAGATCGCAGTAAGCCGAAATATAGTAAACAATCTGCGGAAGAAGTCTGCCCCAGTTGATTGAGTTTGCTGATGAGAAAAGCATATTATTCTCAGCGAGCTTTTCTGCAACTGAAGGTGTAGTGAATATCTTCTTAACACCTGTCTGAGCGTCATCAAAGTTACCCTTGATTGCACAAACACGAACATTTTCACCTTCCTGAGTATTCATCTGATGCTTCTGCATCGGACTTACACCGTCAACAGGATAGAAAACAACAATCTTTGTGTGTTCAACATCTTTAAAGCCTTCAAGAGCAGCCTTGCCTGTATCGCCTGATGTAGCAACAAGAATAACAGCTGTCTTGCCGTCATATTTCTTCTTGAGTGACTTTGTGAGAAGATGCGGGAGAATCTGGAGTGCCATATCCTTAAACGCACATGTAGGACCATGCCAGAGTTCAAGAATATTCAGGGTTGTTCCGTCAAGATTACAGTATGAAATAGGAGCAGGATTTTCACCGCCGAATTTCTGAGCTGTATAAGCTTTTTCTACGCAGTCGCTGATTTCCTCTTCTGTGAAATCAGAAAGAAAATCAGAAAATACTTTCTTTGCTCTTCCTTTGTAATCTGTTTTCAAAAGTGCCTTGAAGGTATTTTCATCATACTTAGGAAATTCCTGCGGTACAAAAAGACCGCCGTCCTTTGAAATACCCTGTGCAATGGCCTGTGCCGCAGAAACTACTTCTTTGGCATTTTGTGTGCTGTTGTATAACATTGAAATCTTCCTTTCAAATTGCTTTAAACATCAAGTATTTTACTACATTATTCGCTGATTGTCAAAGTTTTCAAAGAAATTATACGCATTTTCGTAAAAAATCTTTTTCAAAACGCTTTCGTTGTAGTTATTTCTAAGAAAAAGTTCATAAATTTCGCCGATTGAATCGCTTCCGACAATATCCCTCGGCAAATCGCAACCGTCAAAATCCGTACCGAAGCAAAGAGAATTTTCGCATCCGAGCGACAGCATATATTCGCAATGCTTTAAAATATCGTTCATGCATGCTTTATCCGGATTATTATTAAGAAAAGCATTGTGCAAATTTAAACCTATAAGTCCGCCTCTCTGTATTATAATTTTAATCTGCTCATCTGTAAGATTTCTCGGATTTTGAGTAATTGTCCGTGAATCTGAATGAGTTGCGATAAACGGCTTATTCGTCTGATTGACAACATCATAAAACAGTTCATCGCTTGCATGGGATATATCAATTACAATACCATACTTTTCCATTTCGGCTACTGCAAGTTTTCCGAAGTCCGTTAAACCGCATTTATCTTCCGATAAAACGCCTGAACCAATCTCGTTCATCTCATTCCATGTGAGAGTCATTATTCTGACGCCGATTTTCGCAAATCGCTTTACATTCTCGATTTTGCCGTTCAATGCTTTTCCGTTTTCTACTGTAAAAAACGCTGAGTTTCGATATTTTGAAAAAGCATTATCTGTGAATTCACCGATACCTAACAATTCAATTCCAAGTCGGTTACATTCGGATTTCAGGTAATCAGCCGATTTGAAAAACAATTTTTCCGCCTCATTACCGTCAAGCGTGTCGGGTAACCATATAGCATAGCACTGTAACCTGTGGGATTTGGAATTGTTATTTAATTTCACTTCATATGAGGGATTATCCAGTTCGGACTTTTCGGTTACTGCCTTATAGAGTGTGTCACAATGCAAGTCAAAAAAATTCATGGCAACCTCCCGTCAGAATGCATCTTCAATATAGTTAATGCCGACAAGTTTCAGATTATTACTGTTGACAAAAACTTCGCATACATCAAATCGACATTCTTTATCTATATTGTTTTCATACATATACATATCGGCAGTTTTTAAAATTTTCATCTGCTTTTTACGGTTAACCGCATCAACGGGTTGTGTAAGAGAATGCTCTTTTCTTGTTTTAACCTCAACAAAGGCAATTACTTCCTTATTCTCGGCTATGATATCTATTTCGCCGTAAGGCTTTTTATAATTTCTGGCAATAATTTTATACTTATGCTTTTTCAGATATTTTGCAGCATAAGCCTCTCCCTTATCACCTGTTTGTTTAGTAGTAAAAATCATTTCTTATTGTATATTTTCTTCAAGAAGCTCGGTCTGTGATACTTACATGGTCCGTATTTAAGAATCGCCTCAATATGAGCCTTTGTGCCGTAACCCTTATGCTTTGCAAATAGGTACTGAGGAAATTCTTTGTCGTATTCATAAAGAAGTCTATCCCTTGATACCTTGGCAAGAATTGACGCACAGGCAATTGACATTGACTTTGCATCACCTTTTACAATACATTCGCCTTCAATTGACAACGGAGGCATTCTGTTGCCGTCAATCATAGCATAATCAGCCCTTGGTTCAAGTCCTTCAACTGCCCGTTTCATTGCAAGCATAGCAGCGTTAAGAATATTCATTTCCTCAATTTCTTCAACGCTTGCAAATGCAATGCTGTATGCCAATGTCTGTTCCTTTATTACATCAAACAAAGCCTCTCTCTTTTTTTCAGAAAGCTTTTTTGAATCATTGACTCCTTCAATAACAGTGTTTTCGGGAAGTATAACTGCGGCGGCACACACAGGTCCTGCAAGCGGTCCTCTGCCGGCTTCATCAACACCGCAGATATTCAGAAAACCTCTTGCAATATTTTTATTTTCATATTCAAGCCAATCCATTGTTATCTCCCCTGCGGCATTTCAACTGTAATTCTGCCAAGCTTTGCACTTCTGAATTCATCAAGCAACATAATTGCGGCTCTCTCGGTATCTATCTCACCGCCTGAAACAAGCATACCTCTCTTTTTGCCAATCATTTTCAAAAGCTCGTATGAATCAATATTTTCAATATCTTCGTTTTCTAATTTGAATCTTGTTATAAAATCAGCAGGCTTGAGTTCCTTGATGAAATCAAGAAGTCTTACCGCCAAAAGTTCGATATCAAGAATTTGGTCTTTAACCGCACCTGTGAACGCAAGATGCTCTCCTACTGTCTTATCGTCAAACTTTGGCCAAAGCACACCCGGAGTGTCAAGCATTTCAAGGTTCTTTGCAATTGTATACCATTGATTACCTCTTGTAACGCCCGGTCTGTCCTCAACCTTTGCACGGTTTTTCTTTACCATTTTATTGATAAAAGAAGATTTGCCTACATTCGGAATACCGACAATCATAATTCTGATTGTGGGATTTACCATTCCTTTTTCTTTTAATCTTGCAATCTTATGGCTCATAACCGTATTTACGGCAGGTGCAAATTTGTCAAGACCTCTGCCGCTTTTACAGTCAACCGGGATAGCAACAAGATTCTGCTTTTTAAAATAGTCAATCCACATTTTCGTGGCAGTTTGATTAGCCATATCGCATTTATTGAGAAGAATAACTCTCGGCTTGTTCTGAACAAGTTTTGCAAGGTCGGGGTTACGACTGCTGACAGGAATTCTTGCATCAATAATTTCTGCGACAGCATCAACAAGTTTAAGACTTGACTGAATCTGTCTTTTTGTTTTGGTCATATGACCGGGGAACCATTGAATAGTCTGCATTTCGCTCATATATGTACATCCTTTAAAAATTTTCTGTTAATATAAATACTTGAATCTGTCAAGCGGGAAAAATATAAATTGTGCTTTTCCGATTACATCATCGACAGACACAAGGCCTATACTCTTATCACGGCTGTCTAGAGAAATAATTCTGTTATCACCCATTACAAAGATATAACCTTCAGGGATAACATACGGAATTTGCAATGGATTTGACGGTTCTCGTGTTAAAGAAGAAACATACGGTTCATCAATTTTTATACCGTCAACATAAACTGCATTTTTACTGTAATCCACGACAAGCGTCTGTCCTTCAACGGCTATAACCCGTTTTATAATTCTCTTTTCAATCTGATTTTCAGCGTTGATAGCTACAATATCGCCGCATTTTGGCTCATACATAAAATTTGTAATGAAAATTTTATCATCGCTGTGAAGGGTGTCAAGCATCGAATTTCCCACAACATTGGCATCTCTGATGATAAAAGTAAACGCTACGGATATAATTGCAAACACAAAAATTATTGTCCGTGTAAAATCAAACATATAATCCGTGATTTTTTTATCGTTAATTTTAATTCTGATTTTATTCTTTTTAGGTTTTTGAGGCATATAACCCTCCGTAAAAAATAAAGCTTATTTCTATTATAAAACAGAACAGAAAATAAGTCCGTTGCACGCACAATATATAGATATATTAACTTAAATCACCACAAGATATAACACCTTCAGCTTGATATATAAACAAAAACTTCTTATATCTTCTTATATCTTCTTATTTTACTATCTTCATTTTTAGTAAAAATTTTAGTAAATTAGCAAATTAGGATTTAATAATTTAAAAAATGCTAAATTTACCCTCAAGATTGTTAAAAGATTCTTGTTTTTTGTCAAGGGTAGCTTCGTTATAAATATCCATTGTGGTGGTGATAGCTGAGTGTCCCATGATTTCTTGAATAATCTTAATGTTCGACTCGTTTTCACACATACGAGTACAAAAAGTGTGTCTTAAAATATGTGCTGTGAAATGGGGTAGCAACAATGGTTCACGGTTTTGAGCTAAAGCTAACTTGTTTTCTTGTGTATTGTAATCATTAACAATAAGTTTAATTGTACTGTTTATAAGCTGTGGTAGGACTACATGATGTTGTTTATTGCAAAATACAAAATTTGAGTAACTATCTATGGTGTCAAAATTACCGCCTTTTATTTTTTGCCTTTCGTATTCAAACAATAAACTTTTTTTTACATCTGTAAGCATTGGAATTATTCTTTTACTTGTAGATGTTTTCGGGGTAGAAATGTACACCACCCTTTTGTTTACCTTGTTGTTGGGTTTGTAATTAAGGCTATGGTTAATATTGATGGTGTTATTATTAAAATCACAATCATCCCATGTTAATCCAAGACATTCTCCTATTCTGCATCCTGTTCCTAACAAAAATGTAAAAATAGGAAGCCAATAATTATATTTTTTTCTGTTTTTCGTAAATTCAATAAAGGCATTTTGCTCTGATATTGTTAAAGCGTGTCGTTTTAGTGATTTATCATGATAGTTTTTATTGATCTCTGATATAATGCCGTCAGTCGGATTTACTCTAATATAACCATCTCGCACTGCAATTGTAAAAAGCGGATGCATAACAGTGTAAATTTGCTTGACACTGTTAGATTTGAATTCTAAATCAAAGATTAAATGGTTATAATATTTTTTTATGTCCGTATACTTAATGTCTGAAATTTTTTTTCTTCCTATTGTATCCCAAATGTATTTATGATATAGGTATGTGTAAAAGGTTACTGTGGAAGATTTTAATTCTGGTTTTTGTTCTATCCATTTTTCAAACAAAGCATTAAGTGTTGTTTTATTTGCTTGGTATGAATCGATCTTATCTTGTAAATCTTTTATTATTTCTTTTTCTAACTCCCTTAGACATTTTCCGTTTCGTTTTCCTTTAGGTGTTCTATCTGTTTGTGTGAGACACCAACTGTACACAAAACGAGTAGTCCCTGAAAAGTCAACATATCTGTACATATATCTACCATCAGCTTTTTGATATTCGCCTCTATTTAAAAGACGATTTTTTGTATCACGCCTTTCTGCCATATGTGTCATCCTTTCTTAATTGACAAAAGAAACTGTAATACAAGTATACAGGATAATTTTACTACACAGCTATCACTTCTGTCAACGATTTTTCATATTTGTGGTCGTTATTTTACTAAAAAATTACTTTTATAGATAGTTTTGCTCTGCTATCCATTTTTCAAATTGTATCCGTTTAATTCTTGTTCTATTGCCTACAAATATCACCCAATCTAAACTCTTATCATCTTCTATTATTTTGCGTAGTCGGTTTTCTCCGAGCATAGAATATTCAGCAGCTTCCTCAATTGACAAACATAATTTTTGGTTTGGTAACAAATTCAATTTTTTAATATTATCACCTGCCTTATAAGAGCAGAGTTGTTTTTGACAACCCTACTCTTAATTCTTTATGTTGTTAGTTATTTACTTTTCAATCAATTTCAATACGCTTTTTAGCGTTGCTTTCTTGCCGTTTAACTTAAATTCATACCCGTCTTTGTTCATGCTTTTAAGCTGATTTTCCGTTGGTAAACAGCTTGTATCGCTACACATAAATTTGCCTTGTCCGTCTTTATAAACCTCAAACAACATTTAATCCGTTCCTTTCTCTATCCTCTTTAATAGCATCCATTTTATCCTCTCGGTCAATGTAATCCACAATTAGTTGTACGGCTTTATCGTACCCCTTTTGGTTGCCTTTGATAATTTCATATGGGATATTCTTTTCAATTAGCATTGATTCAATTCGTGTACCTATATTATTGGCTTCAACTTCGGTTTGTAATCTGCCATTTGGATTATATTTTTTAACAGACTTAACAAAGAAATTTAAGTTATCAAAGAGAGAACTAAATGCTTCGGCTGTATCGTTTACACACTTTTCAATGGATTTTGAGGGGTAAAAACCACACTTTTCAAATGAGTTATAAATTTCGGTCAACAGGATTGGTGAGTCAGTTACAATTACTCTAACCTGATTTCTCAGTCTCCAAAATCTTTGTGAGTGTAAGCCCAATATGTATAGCTGATTTGTCAAGGCGTCATCGTTATGTTCCCATACCATATCCTTAACGGTTTCGGTTACAAGTTCCGTGTCAATACCCCTCATTTTCAACTGACTAAATATATAAGCAGCCCCTGTGGATTTACCACAGGAAGGCTGACCATAAAGATTAACTACAATCGTTTGTTTACTCATTCAATTCTCCCGACCTTTCCCATTCGATAACTTTCCACAAGTTAGCAATTTCTGCAATGCTTACTTCTTTATTGTTAATTTCTACAATTGTATTTCTTTGACCACAATCTGTCTCCCAAACCCAATAGGATACCCAAGTATCACCGTATTCATCAGGTTTAAGATTCAAACCTTTTTCGAGACAGTCAATAAGTTCATCTTCCATAGTTACACCGTGGTATGCAAATGGCGATACGTACTCTAAAACCAAATCACTATACTCATCACCAAGATTCAAAATCTTATCTTCAAGTTCATGGATTCTTTGAATCTTGGTAAGGTATCTTTCAAAATCATTATATGTAATCACAGTTATTCCTCCTTACTGCTTGCCTGTTGAGCCAAAGCCACCACGACTTTTTGTGTCAAGACATTCTACTTCTGTAAACTCAAAATCAGGCTGTTTCTGTGTGATGCGAAACTGACAAATTCTATCGTTTTTATGTATGGTTGTGTCTCTCATTGCAATTACGGGCATACACCATTGGTCGTTATCGCCCGAATAGGAGTTGTCAATTACTCCCATGTGATTTGTCTGAATAATGCCATAATTTTTATAAGTGCTACTTCTTGGTACAATGTGAGCTTCATAGCCAAACGGCAACTTCATTCCTACTCCGAGTGGAATAATAGTAAACTCACCCTTTTTGAGTGTGACATCTTTGGCTGACCTTAAATCAACCCAATCTCCGTTCGGAATTTGCTTAATCTTTTCAATGTCTGTAAAGTATTTAATTTTAATTTCCATATTTAACTCTCCTTAATTATTTTTTATCGCTCATTACTTGACCAATTGCTGAAAGTAAAGTTGCTACCGCAGTCACAATAGAAAAACTCCATGCAATAATAAAGCATCCATCAGGTACTATAATTCCATTTGCGTTCAATAAATAAAGTGATATAAGGCAAATTACCATTCCCATATATTCGTCATCCTTTCCGTGTTAATCAATCACATCCACATAGTTATACAAAATATGCTTTTGCTTTTCTGAATCCGAACCAAATATAACATCAAGGTGATAATGTCCCATATACCAATGTTTATAATCCAACTTGTCATCAATGTGCTGTAGGTATTCGGTTAAAGTATCCGGACTATACCCCTTATTGATACAACTGGCGATAAATTCGGTTGGAGCACAGTGCGTAATTACACAATCTACCTTCCAGTTATACTTATCAAGATTTGCCAATCCTTCCTGCATTTCAGCTTCATTAGGTAGTTCTTCTTCCCACCAGTCAACATTCTTTGTGCGATACTGTATATCGTGGCTCGATGCGCCGCCCATTGTAAAAAATGTTTTGCCGTCAATTTCAAACACTTGTCCACGCATTAGATGATAAATATGATCTTCAATCTGACGCACCTTTCCACCCCACTTTGTAGTTACAGGATAACGATTCAGCAAGGGGAATTTTTCGTGGTTTCCATCTACAAACAAGGTTGTCCACGGTTTGTTATTAAGCCAATCTCGCCAATATATTTCAGAATTTCCATTATTCCACACTAAGCCAAAGTCACCACAAATAATTAGGTAATCATCTCGTGTTAGATTGTTGCCCATTGGGAATCGTTTAGAATTCAGTTTATTTATGTCACATTCACCATGTAAATCTCCAGTAATGTAAAACATCGAACACTCCTTTAGTTATCAATACTCATTGAATATCCAGTCATAGGAGCTGACAAAAAGTATGATGCAAACCGTCTCATAACTGTTTCTAATTCATCAACCAACACCCCATCATAATGTTTGCCTCTGCATCTACCACATAAGATATCACCTACTGAAATTGGGGTGGGAATTTCGATTTTGTGGTTATTCGCAATTTCTTGTACATATTTCTTTAGTACATCGTTATGTACAAGAATTGGCTGATTTGTTTCAGCACTTTTTAAAATCAACTGATATGTCTTTCCTGTTCCTCTTGGCATAATAAATCTTTCCATTTGTTTGTTCTCCTTTTAAATCCTAAATTTTATTCTTTCCAAAGTTTTGGTTTACCATTTTCATCAACGAGTAAAGTCATTATTCCTCTATTATATGGTTCGTCTGATATTGCGTACATTACTTTAGTTTCTGTATCATAGACAATTTCAGAGTTGGCTTCTGAACTATACCCTATGTATTCAAACATATCGTTGGTTTTAGTTGATGCTTCACTATATACGCAGCCACCAGTCAACATCGAAATCATAGTGATAATCACAACGCAAGCAAGTATTCTTTTCTTCATTCTTCCACCGCCATATATGTTTCCTCAAAGATGTCCTGTCTACAAGGATAAATCTCACCTCTGACACCCTGAACTATGTAGCTATTCAAGTCACATTTCATTTCACCTTTAAGTGTATGAATATATAAACTTCCATCATCTTTAAAATAAAGCAAACCGTCTTTATACGCTTTAATTGCCCATATAGGAATAGTGAAGTCTCCTTTGTACTGAAAGGCTTCAATCGGCATTGCTTTCTTAATGTATTTCATATTATATTTGCTCCTTAAATTTTACTGATAATTTGACCACATAGTCTTGCGAATGTTATAATTAAAGAGTACCACACAATCGGCACTATAAAATCTTGAATGTTTTGTAATTTTGTTGTATTTTTATTTGGATTCTTTCGTATATGATTGCACATCATTGCGTTAAGTGTTAAACCAAATATGTAGATATATGCACAGACCACATAAAACAGTAAATAATCATCCATAGTTTCACCTCAATTAATCCATTTAACAATTGTGTTTCCTTTATATCCCTTTTGCCACACATACCAAGCATAAGCTACAGCGCTACCACCATCTGCTCGCATTTTATCAAAATCTCCATTTTTGGCACACAAAAGTCTTGAGCTCGATACATAAACTGTTTGTGGTGGATTAGTGTCAAATAATTTTCTTCGTTTCTTACCCTCAAGAAATTGCAGTTTAAGAAACATTGCCACTTTGTTGCCTTCTGTAACTGTATTTAACGCTTTTTCTACAAATTCATAAGCATATTTATAAGGTGGGTTTGTAATAATACTACCGTTCCACGAATTAGGTTTTGATTCTGCTAAAAAATCGAATGTTTCAGACATTCCTCCGTCACGGTAAATCAAATCTGTTGACTTAACATTGTAACCGTGAGCCTCAAATACTTTAGACAAATGGCATTCTCCACAAGCACATTCCCAAATGTCAGGAGCGAAATCTTCTACTTCAAGTAGAAGTTCAGCAGCTTTAGGCTCTGTGGCATAATAATCATTTGTTTCTCTCTCTTTAAGAGAGTGGTTAGAAGCTCCTAAAACGGAATGAACACTTTTACTATTTCCTGTCCAATCTTTCAAATAATCTCTCCTTTTAAATATTTAACATAAGTTTTCAATGTGTTTTCAAAAATCTATCCCATTCGTTTGATAAATCGTAATCGTCTCATTAATTGCTATTAAATGTTCGGCTTCCTTTCTGACAGAATTTCTCTTGCTAATCTCATTGCGGAACTGTGAGCGAATTTACCAAAGTCGTAACCAACCATTTCAACAACATCTTTTTCTTCTTTAAGGCAATCATAATAAATGTCTTTTCCAATATTTTTAGCAATTATTCCCATTTCTGTATTGCTCCAATTTTCAGGTACTACACCATCATCAACCATCTTATGTATAAGTTTACGAACTCTGGCTTTAGTAACAATTGTATTTACTAAACGCTGATTTTCAGCTTTTTTAGCTAATGCGTCTGTATCAACCATACGGTTTTGGTTGTGTCCTTTTGTTTCGCAAAACTGTTCACATACAAGCTTTACATAAAATGGTAGTCTTGTGTTTGGATTATTTAAAGTTGTTTGGTTTTTTTATAACTATACCTTCACCGTATTCTCCACCCATTTGTGTTTTACCAATATAAGTTTTTACATCATTCCAATTCGTAAATCGACCTTTATAAAAGACAGGAACAAATATAAGATTAAGTTCTCTTACGATTTTTTCTGTTTCCGTTTGTTTTAGATACTGTTGTATGTTGGTATCATACACATCATAGCAATATGCTTTATGGTATTTGTCATCAGGATATTTTACAGTATGGGGTACAAGCCACTCCATAAACAATATAAGATTACTCCCCAATACTGTTTTAATTAATGCTTTATCAAGTGTTTGAGACCAATTCCAAGCCCCTCTTAGAGTGTTGGTTTCGTTCAATTCCTTTCTACGGCTAAATGCCTTAATACTATCACTTTCGGCATCGTAACGAATTGAAAAGTTCGCTCCATCGATTTTTTCTTGAATTACAATTTCATCACCTTCCGAAAACGCATCTAAATAATTAGGTTTAAGTCTCTCAATATCTAAATAATGCTTCTGCTGTATAATAATCAATCCTTTCTCGGTTTTCTTCCACAGTTAAATTTCTCAGGGCAATATCCAAGCACATCGCATTTCGGTTTCATAACCATAGGAATTAGTGTTACCCACTCTTCTGAATAGAGTCTTAACTGCTTTATGTATTCGTTAAAGAGTTCTCTATATTCCCAATACGCTCTCGAACACATTCTCTGTTCTGCCATACTGATAACACTTCTAACATTTCGCTTATCTACAATTTTAGTAGTCATACCCAACGGGAGTAACATTGCAGCATCCTCTCTTTTGACACCACTTTCTTCAAGATTCTTAAGTGTTTGGCTGATAGTGTCAATAGCGTTGTTGTACCAAGTTTTCTGTTCTTCAGTCTGTACTGTTTTGGGAACTATGTATTCAAAGTTATCGTAGTTGACATATCTTGTGCTACTTTGAAGTCGTGTAGGACTGCCACCAATATGTGTATACCATTCTCTAATTACTCTTGCTGAGTAACCTTCAATAATTGCTTCAATATTTACAAATTCAAACACTCTACCGTGATTGGATTTAATACAATCAAGACCTCGTTTGTAGTTTTTTTCGCTGTCTGTAATATCTTTTCCCCAACATATACCTGCTCGTCTACCCATTAACGAAATTGGATCAATGGTTGTTTCTGGTAAGATTGTGATTTTACCCATTCTCCACCTCCTCTGTATCTGATAAGTTTGAAATAATAATTGTGTTCGTGTCTTTATTATGTATAACTTTGGCATCGGTGTCTAAATGCAAGATTAGAGATTTGCTTTTTGCTCTATAAGGATGAAGAATAATCTGTGTAACAGTGTTAGCAAATAACTTAAAACGAGAACTTCTGCGTTCGAGAACTGAAAAATCAATCGCCTTAGTTTCAATATAAACTTCATTACACCAAATTAACCCATTATCAATATCAATATTGTTTACCATAAAGGTGCTGAGTTGTGACAACTCAAAATCTACTGTTAAGCCATTTTCCCCAATAACCGTTATGTATGGTTTAAATTTAAACATTTTCAGCCTCCTTAAAGGATATTTTGTCTGTCAGCATTCTACTTTCAAGACACATCTTGTAAGTACACATTGCTTCAAGTTGTCTTGAATAGATTACCCTTGAGGGTTTTGGGACAAACGAAAGTTGTCCGTTGTCCCATTTATTAAGAAATACCCTCAGTTTATTGATTTTATCTACGACTTCTTTGTACTCGGATAAAAGTCTGGTTTTATAGTCGTTCATTGGTTGTCCTCCTTTTCAAAATAGAATTTCACAGGCTTTTCAACTTCTGTGATTAACCCATATTTCTTAGCCAAACGATAAATAAAAATGTCTTTGAGTCTTGATGTTAGCTTTCCTAACTGCTTTCTGAAATCTGCAATAGGCATTGTTGATTTGTAGAAATTACACATTCTGCAAGCAGGATTATAATTTTCAATATCATTTGCACCGTTATACCAATAAACACTTTCAATATGGTCAACTTGCATATCCTTTAGTTCAAGTTCACAACCACAATATGCACAATGCCCGTTGTATTTCTCATATACTTTAAGTCTTACTGATTTAGGGATAGGTTTTCTTTTCATTTTATCACCCCTCAATTGTGTTTATTTCAAGCGTTGCTTCGTTGACAAATTCAATATAGATATGATGAGTTCTATATTCCAAATAACTAACTAATTGTGTTGGTGGTGTTTCGTTGGTAATCAATGCCAATATAATAGTCTCAATTACTTGGTCAAATTCATTCTCTGATATTGTCAGTGATATGCCGGCGTTAGGGTTGTCCTGTACAAAGCTAAGCAAGGACTCATAATCAATGTTCTTATGCAAAACTAAGCTCCTCCTTTGACTTATACTTTTCTTTATATGAACCGTGACTGTTTGTATGCTTGGCAAGGATTTCCCATTTGTTATCTTCTACCAATTCGTCAACGAGTATTTCGTCATACACGCCCCTAAAATCGTTTGTAATTAACGAATCTTTATAGATGGTGATTGTGCCTGTTTTAAAAGAAATATGGTCATAGGTTAAATATGACGAAGTATTCCAGTATGTATCGTTCATCATCGCCTGTTCGAGAATTGCAACAGAAGTTTCGTCAAAATCTTTGTTATCCTTAAGTACAATAAGGTAGTTGTAATTGTCGTTACTGCAACGCTCAATTGCTCTTTCAAGAGTTCTATCTGTCAAGTAATAAATCATATATGTCTCCTATCTGTTACAATGATTTTTCATAGCTCACATTATTTTTACAACAAGGACAATTTGCCGAAAGAATAAATGTCTTGTATGATGTAAAGCATTGTTTATAGCTTTCTCTGTCGGCTTCAAATACACACCCGCAATTAGAGCAAACAAATCTAAATACAGGTGTTTTCAAATTGCCTTCTCTAATAATTTGAATCATTTTATTCACTCCTGTGTGCAAATTTAACTACCACACTAAACAGTTCACGCACACAATAGCGATTGTAAACATCTTCATTTGCTGTATAAAAATAATCTTCTCGGTATTTGCGAATAACATCTTCTACATTGTTTCTTTGTATACCTGTTGCTTGTAAAAGCTTTCTAAGTCTCTTGTGTGTCATTACGACCTTCCTTTTCGTTGCATTTGCAACATATTAAAATATTTCTTTTAAAAATACTCTTGAATTTCATGTCCACACCACGGACACCGAATATACATGCAGTCATCATATATAAGGTCTCCATAATGTGTTTCATTAATATTAAAACGAAATTGACAATGACATCTCAAACATTCTTTTGCGTACATTGTTTCAATCACTTGCAACTCAGGTTTGCCTTGTTTGATGATTTTCATAGTTGCACTCCTTTCTCAAAGTAGGTAAGTGTCATTCTGTTTCATAAAGATACATAATACCTTTAAGTTGCTTGAGTTTGCTGTGTAATAATTCATTACGCTCTTCATAATCCTTAGCATTATTATCGTCAATCGCCCAACGAACCCAGTCTTTCAGTTTGCAAGTAATGTCATTCCACATTTGCATACCCAGTTCCCTGACGCCAACATTCTGACGATTTACACTGTATTGACAATTTTCATCTTCCGTTATGATAATCGTGTCTAACAAATCAAACACAATCCAATAATTCATACCCTCGGCATCGAAACATACAACTTCGGGTTTTTGATTGCTAAAAACATTGTAGAAGGCATCCAGTAGAACTACAGGCACATCGTCTATATAACTCAATTTGCCTGTCCAATCGCCAATTGTAATATCTGTCCAACCGAATTGTGGTTTTGAAAGCATTAAATCACTCCTTTGTATTTGCGGTCTTGATAGCTTCTAACAACCAAGCAATAACATCTACCGTCCAACCATTTCCTAAGCATTTATATGCTTGATTATCACTAACGACACTAAAGTCAAAGGTGTCTGGTACAGTTTGGAGTTTTTTACATTCTGCAATAGATAACTTTCTAAATTGATACAATCCATCGCTGAGGTTGATTGGATATGTATTTCCTTTAATGTTTACAGTTTTATCTGAAACGCTATAACACAAAGAATTTTGGTTATGCTCTTTTTTTGAATTGAATGGTACTGCATATAACCCTGTTTTAGTTCCAACACCACCTCCATTAGCAGTTAAAGACACTCCTTTATTATCAACCGAGTACAAACGAAAACCTTGACTATTACTTAATTCCCCATTTGGTCTTGGCAAAGCACCAATTTTCTTAGGAGTGAAATCTGTTTCTAATGGTTCTGCTATCATAGTCCTTTGCTTCCTCTCAAGCGTATTCCAAATGACAGCTCCATTGTAACTTTTAGTCAAACAATAAGACTTATCTGTCCATGCTTTTCCGCTATCTAAAATATCCTTTACTTTAATTCCAAGATTTGGTGGTTGGTTTATTGGCACTTGCCGATAAGTACCATCATCTTGTCTGCAACCTACCCAATATAATCTCTTTCGTTGTTGTGCCGATAGTAAAGCTGAATTAATCATTATAGCTTCAATGCCAAATGCTTCATCAATGCTTTTGCGTATATCTTTACTCATCGAATAGTTGTTTTCATAGATGAAATATTTGGGTTTAACTGTATTTAATGCCTTTATGTATTGTTGAAACAAATCCCATCCAAGACCGCTGGCTTCGGTTTCACGGTTTTTTCGTTGTGCAATTGACCAATAAGTACAAGGACTCCCCCCCATAAGAATATCAATATTTTCATATTGTTTATAATCAGTATCAAAAACATCACCGTGTTGTTTTATATTAGGAAAATTATGTTTAGAAACTTGAATTGCGTATTTATCTATTTCGTAGGCATCGTAATTTTTCACTGTAATGCCTGCTCGTTGCAAAGCAAGCATACCACACGACATTCCATCAAAAAGAGACAACACATTGATATTATTTAAAACTCGTGTTTTATTTGTCATTTTTACACCTCTGGATTTGTTGCTGTATGATATTTTGCTATTGCTTGTGTGTATTCACTTGCGGTATTTTTCAAATCTATTTCGGATTCAGTTTTAAACTTACAAAATTTATATATTCCAACAACTTCACTCAGCACTTCAGCACCACACATAATCATATCAATGGCATTAGTCGAAAGGTTTTCGCTATCTGTAACACAAATCGCAACACTCTCTTTACCATTAACATTTCGTGTTAGAACCATATCTCCTTTATTAAGAGATTCATTATCTGGGACTTTGTATGTATATCTTTTTGCGTTTTTATCCTGTATGTGTCTTGCTTGTACAATATACATTTATCATTCTCCTTCTTAATTCCATTTTTTCTTTGTAAGATAGGTTGGACGGAGCACAGAAGGTTTTAATAAGCTCCGAGTCAATGTTTTTGTCTATAATCATACTATTGTATTTCTTACCTTTACCTTTGTGTTTGTCTGTAACCACCTCAATCTTACTATTATTGCTAAATACAAACGAAGCATATCCTTTTGTTATGTGTGTGTAAATCAAATCATCACAATGCGATACAATATGATCACACACAACAGTAAAACCACTTCCATCTTCTTGCATTACGACAAGTACCATTAGCTCATCTAACTTTTGACACTCTTTAATGATGGCGTCAATCTGTTTTTTACTCACAAAACGGATTATTTATCATTCTCCTTTCCATTTAAACAAACATTCGGTTTTATGTTCTTTATTTTGAGCGTTAATACTTCGTAATACAGGCTTTGACCATACTGTTTCAAAGTCATTTGGAGCATATTGTTCACTTATATATACATAATTATTTTTTGACAATCTTCTTGCAAAATTCCAAAAGTCAACATGATCAAAGTTTGTTGCAATTCCAAATTCTTTCGTATGAAAGTACGGCGGATCAAGATAAAAGCATACACCTGAATAGTCTGTTTTAAGATAACACTCATAAGATATGCAATCCAATGACACTGTCGATAAATCGCCTGCTTGTTTTTCAAGATTGCGCTTGCTTTCTTGATAATAGTCACGGATTTTATTACCGTTAGGTGTTTTTATGCTGGTAGGCTTTGCATACCCGCCATCAAACCATCTGCCATTATACGAAGCAAGAAAACCTACATTTCCAACATACCACTGTTCGTACTTGTCTTTATCTGTCCCGTCTTTCCAAGCATCTCTCACAAGGTTGTATGTATCTCTCGACACTTCATCAAGTAAAGGCTTTCCTTCTTGTACTCTTTTGAGCAATGCTATCAGATACGGGTTTATGTCAGAGCCTATACGCTCTTGGCAACGAATCTTATCAATTATATTAGCCCCTCCAACAAAGGGTTCTATATATGTAGTCACATTATTGCTATCAATACATTCCTGTAATATTGGGACAATATATTTAGCAATACGAGACTTGCTTCCCATATACTTCATTGATATCTCCTTAATCTGTATAAATCGTAATTAAGTTGCCCAATTTACGATAACCGAAACAAAGATTACCACCATCGCAAATCAGAGCCTGTTCATCTTCTGTGAAATTGAACGGATTACTTAACACCTTGTATGTAATGTTACCGTAACCATATCCCTTCTGCGTGTAACACATATAATTCTGCAAATCGTCTTGTGTAACATCGTACTTCTTTGTGTAAAAGTTCAGCCAAATCAATTTTGCTTTCGGTGCAAGTTTCTTGTATATTGCAAGATTTTCTTCATGAAGTTCTTTCTCATTAGGCTTAAATGCCCACCCTGTATTTATCAATGAATTACCTCCTCAACAATCTTCGTTCTTGGGACATACATTCTTCTACGCTGTTTATCCTCAATTTTTCTGGTCTCTCCCAGAACTTTCTGTAATGATTTTAACGCATCAGAATGTGACTGAATCCATTCTACTAATGGAGCATTAAGTTCTACACTATCTTTTGCTTTTCTACGGTTCTCTCTAACTTTCGTTAAAGCTTTCCCAAGTTTGGCAGTGTCGTGATACGACACATCTTCAAGTTCAAGTTTATGTAAGATATCTTGTGTTTCGTAGTCGTGCAATGATTCGTTTTTAATATTGTTTTGAAAATCTTCAGTTGTTTGTGTGAAAAAGTTGATTGTATCTTCTAACTCTTTAGCTGTTTTGATTTTCGTCATCTCCTTTAATAATTTGTGATTAAAACTTCCGTTGAACTGTTGCCTGTTTTTACCTTAGTTTGATAGTTACAATTATTGTAATCTTTGATTAGATAATGTGTGTTGTAGTTCTTACTCCACTCTTTAAGAATTGTATTTTCTTTACCTTTGTGTTCTGTAACATTCGACAAAGCAAATTTGCCACCTTTTGAGTTAATAATATCAAGTAAATTAAGAAGCTCTCTCTCATAATCTTCTGACCATTTACAAAAATAATCTCGTTCATATCCACCAACAGTAATAAGATAAGGTGGATCACAATAATAGAAAGTGTTATTAAATTCTGGCGAATCTAAATTCAAATTATGGAAATCGCTACTGTAAAAACTAATATTTTTCTTGTCGATAGCTTCTATGTATTTTACAAGTTTATCCTCTAACGACTTAGAGAAGTAAGACCTGCTTGCACCAGACGGCATATTAAACTCTCTATTCTTATTAAAGGCTATTTGATAGTTGAATGCGTGAGTAATTAAGCAATATAAAACTACTGCATTTTCTCTATCAAGCTTATCTTTCAGATTTGTATTATAGTAACTTCTTAAATTAAGAAATTCTTGCTTACTAAACTTGTTCAATTTGTATGTATCAATCATTTCTTTAACTTCGTCTACAAATTTGCTATCAAGATTTCTGAAGATATTAACGAGTGGTTTACATTTGTCGTTATACACAACCTGTTTTGCATTCACATTTAGTGAAACTTCTCCACCCCCCCCGAACAAATCTACAAATTTATCAATTTTCTTCGGAAAGAGAGGTAGAATCTGAGGCAGCAATTTATATTTACCACCAATATAATTAAAAGGATTTTTCAAATAATCTATATTTACCATCTCCTTATCGTGTTACTACTTGTCCTGATTTCAAACTTTCTTGAACTTTGATTACTCTTTGGTTTGATGAGCCACACCAAGCAAGAGAAATATCTTTTTGTGACTCATCATATTTACCGTCAACAAGGATGTCTATATAAGGTAAGATTTCGTTTACAATAAACTTAGATTTCAATATCTGTTCGTATGTATAACCTGTATATAACCATATTGTTTTGCTTGGTAGTTTGGTCTTGACCGTTTTTACAATATTAGATACCTGTTGTTGATTTACTTGTTCCAATGGGTGTCCACCTGAGAGCGTTAGCCCCGATATATAATCAGGACTTAACGCTTCAAGCAATTCAGTCATAGTGTCATTAGTAAATGGTTGTCCGGCTGTAAAATCCCAAGTTGAAGGATTTTGACAGTTGTAACAATGAACGGTGCAACCGCTTACCCATAGTACAACTCTAACTCCAATCCCATTGGCAATATCGTGTTTAGTGATTTTGATGTAATTCATTTACTACCCATTAAAGTGCTTAACTCTCATTTCAACTTCTTCTTGTTTTCCTTCGTTAAATGCTGTTTGGTAGTTTCCTGTTAAATACCCCGTAACTCTACGCAATCTGCGAATATCTTTGCATCCACACATCGGACATTTATCATTGATTTCGTCAGTATATCCACAATTACAGCACATATCATTTGGCACATTGATGGCGAAATACGGAACATCTTTATCCATTGCGTAATTAACTATTGTCTCTAATGCTTTGAGATTATTTTTTACCCCAGCGTCCAATTCACAATATGTAATACATCCTGCACTTGAATATCCAGTCAGTTGCGACTCAATATTAATTTTTTTAAACACGCTCATCTTTTTCCAAACAGGCACATGAATTGAATTAGTAAAAAATTTCTTATCTGAGACATTTGGGATTGTGCCATATTTTTCTTTAAAACGAGTCATTGCAGTAAAGCACAGATTTTCGGCAGGTGTGTAATAAACGCCAAAGTTTAATTTATATTGTGCTTTAAATTCCTCACATCTATCTTTAAACAATTGTTCGATTCTTTTAGCTAAATCCATACCTTTTTCGCTTGTATGGTCACAACCAATGAGAATTTGTAAGGCTTCAGCCAAACCTAACTGTCCTACCGCCAATGTGCCATGCTTTAAAGCAGAAATAATATCCTTACCGTCATATCCTTCCATAACTCCATTTTCGTACATAAATTTTGCAGATTCAGAAGGCTGAGATGCTATGTATTTAAATCGCTCAATAAGCATATCTTTTGCTTCGTGAATTTTCTTATCAAGAATTTGCATAAATATATCTATAATCGAAAAATTATCTGTCTTTTGTTGAGCTTTCTCTTTAGCCTCCATTGCAAGTGTAGGCAAAATAATTGTTACAGGGCAAATATTACCTCGTCCGTCTTTAAGCTGATTAAAACCATTAATGTCGTATCCATTAGCTGTCCTGCACCCCATAGTTGAAAAATAGGTACTCGGATCGTTTTTGTCATATCCTTCGTTGCCGCTCCAGTCAACATTGGCATAATTCGGATACAGTCTCAATGATGTTGATTTCAAAGCTAACTGGAATAAATCATAGTTTGGATCGCCTTCTTGTCGATTTACTCCTTTCATCATTTGAAAAATACCGCAAGGGAATATTGATGTTTTATGTAGCTTTCCTATGCCATTAATAGAGACTTCAAGCAAAGCCTTTGTCACCATTCTGCCTTCTGGTAAAGTACAAGTACCATAGTTAATTGAAGTGAACGGCAATTGATTTCCACTCCTGCTTTGCAATGTATTAAGGTTATGATACATACCTTCTACCGCCTGCAAAACTTCTTTCTTTGTCATATCCATTGCGTATTGGTATATGTCACTTTTAAAAGACATATAGAAAGGACTTGTGATTGATTCGTTTTCTGGTTTAAAACTGCCCTCGTATTTATTAGCATCAATTTTAGCAAGATAGTTTAAACCGTCCTTAAAGTGTTTCCAAAAACTTTTTCTCACATAAGGAATCATTGTCCAATCTAAATGTGTTGCCGATACTCCGCCAAACTGTTGTAAACTTTGTAACTGAAAAATCACGGCTACCAATTGAAATGCTGTACTAACTGACTGTGCTGGTCTAACATCGGTTTGTCTTGTATTAAAACCATTAGCTAACAATTTATCAAAAGGAATTGAAAGACAATTGTGATCTCCTACCGCATAATGGTCTAAATCGTGAATATAAATTTCATTATTAATATGATTGTTTTTAGCCATATCAGACATACAATAATTCAAAGCATAGTCTTTTGTAACAGCACTTGTTACTGCCCCCATACGACCACCAAACGATGCTTCATCCACATTAGCATTTTGATTTTCTATATTTTTGGCAAATAACTTATCGGAAATCTCTTTGGCTAACTTATTATTCTTTTCACGAGCCTTCGTTCTCTCGTTTCTATAAACTATGTATGCCTTTGCCACATCTTTGCAACTGCTTGCCATTAACTTTTTTTCTACAATATCCTGTATTTCTTCAACAGTTAGATTGTGATTAAGACTTTCGATTTCTGTAGCTATTTTATTAGCAAGAAAAGTTTCGTTCGTTCCTACGCTACACATTGCCTTCCTAATAGCAGAAACAATCTTTGATTTATCAAAATCAACTTCTCGACCATCTCGTTTAATTACTTTCATACCTATCACCCATTCTTCCTGAGAATATCACCATATGTAAGATGACTAAAGTTAAGCAGGTTATGACAATTGTTACAAGGTGTGCTTACTGGACTTCTTTCCTTAAGTGTGATTTTATTTACAGATTTGCAGAAAGGACATTTGGTAAGAATCTGTACACCACATATATTCATAAAATTCCTTACAAGAGGATCAACAACATTATAAGCTATATAAGTACGAATAATATTGTCCTCATTTATGTATGCACTTTTAGTGTTCTCACATGTGTTGTCATATTTATGTATAACTGGTGCTGTTGGCACAGGCGTCTTATCGCTACTAACTTTGTTTGCCTTTATTCCATCAATCAAACCTTTGACATAATCATAACCTTCAACTTTGTGCGGATTATCTTCTGCATTTTTTACGAATAAAACATCAATTTTATGTGCGTTTGCGTACTCAATTTCCTTGATAACACCTGTTGAATCGTACCATTTTTCGCCTGTCACCCATATTTCATCACATTCGGAAAGCTGATACAGACAAAGTTCAAGCCCATCTTCATAAGACATATCGTTGTACAGAAAGCCAAACATATGCATCGGCGAAATGAACATATAATTCGGATGTTTCTTTTGCTGTGTTTTAATAATTTCTTCAACCTCTTTGAGATTGTTTTTGTCACCACCGTATTTGTGGCTGACATACACTGTTTTTTCAAATTTCTTCATTCAATTCCTCCTAACTTTATTTATCAGCGTTGCTGTTTACAAGCATATACATCACCACCTTTCAAAATGAAATCTCTTTATTGTTATTATCTATTTCGATGTCATCGTCAGTGCCAACAGTAAAAGCTTCACAAGTAACCTGATAATCACCTTTCCCATCAGCCACCAAATATTGTAACAAATGGCACAATTCAGAAACCGTCATTCATCTTCCCCATTCCTTTCGTTTACTCCTTATCTATTTTTTACACCGCAACTCAGACAAGGCTTGATTTTTAGTTCAGGTATTTTCATCATACGATTCTTCGTCATATTCCTGTTTTGTACAATTTATAGCGTGATATCCACTAAGTTCAAGTACATCACAAAGGTTTTCAGGAATTATATACACAGGACTTGCTATATAACTCTCTATTTCATTTGTTTCATTATTGATTAGTTTATAATAATATTTCATTAAATATCACCCACCTTTTTCAGCAATAAGATGTAAGCCTTTGTAACAATCATCACATAGCTGTATTTTAATTTTTCTCTTGCGTTCGATAGGAGTTTTAATCCGAGTAAAGTATTCAGTATCAATCCCTATATAAAATTCCTTCATTTTAACTATGTACGGATTTGAGATAATTTTGTAACAACTATCACACTGATAAATTCTCATTTATTTTCACATCCTTGTAAAACTCATATCTGTTATCTTTGTTTTCAGCTTTTATTGCAATCGCTAAATCTCTTGTGCTTATTTCGTCTACACTGTCAATACTTTCCATTAATCTGTCAATTAATAAAATTTTTTCACCGTTTGCAACTGCATCAAGCACATCAGAATTACAAACACTTTCATACTTCATCATTTTTACACCTCTTTCATTAATTTTCTTTGCGAAAAACTCCGCTATCAAGATACTTCTCAAGGCTATCTCTTGTTATCACTCTTCATCTTCCTCAATAGGAATAATCTGACTCCAACATTCAACGCAGTTACTCTGCTCTCTACATTTCCTGCTATCGTTCCATCCTAAATCAGAGGGGCAAAGATGCGGAGTACCATCATCATGAAGTGAGGCATTTGGATAGTGTTCCAAGAACTCACTCAAATAAGTCCTCTGCGGATGTTCATCGCTCCACCGCTGTACTATTGAAATTGCTTTTTCGGGATAAGATGACTCAAGCTCTACGCATGCTATTCCTACACCGTTATTTTTAGCACATAGAGGGCATTCAGTCCCATAGCACACTTCGCAAAGTTTACCCTTTTGTGTCATTCTATACCTTTCGGTAAGGTAATTTGTAGTAATATTACAATCAATCATTTAATTCACCTCTATGAACTTCATTGTATTTTCTCTTTGTCATATTTTGACTGTCCTTCTACAAACTTGTTCACAAATTCTGTAGTTTCTGGCATTGTTTTGAGCAAGAACACACAGTCTTTAACATCTTCCTCAGTGCGATTTGAGATTACATAGTCAACTTTTTCTTCAATATCTTTAAACTCTTTACGGTCGTTTATAATACGCTCCATAGCTTTTACCGTCCCTGTTTTGCTGTCTTTATACCTTTTCTTCATCCTCAAGAATCTTTCAACAGCAGGACAATCTATCAGTACAGAATCAATTAGTTTATCGCCTTTGTAATTATTCTTGAAATCTTCAAATCCTCTCGGATCAATTATGTAAAAATCAGCGTCATCAATTTGTTGCTGAGTTGCACAATATCTGTAACCGTTAAACTCGGTATAAGCCACAATATTGGTCAGTTTATCAAATTCCTCATCTGTCACAAAAATGTGTGAGTTTGGAGATTCATTATCTCTTCTTGGTCTTGTTGTATAAGATACAACCTTTTTACGGTTATATTCCTTACAAACTTTGTCTACTAAGTAATCCTTACCAGAGCCTGAAGCTCCGAGAACTCATACAATTGATTTAACAGCCATTATTATCTCCTTTTAGTAACTGCTGAAATAAACATTATCTACCACTGCATACGGTGCTCCAAATGAATGATAACAACTCATTCTGAACGCTTTGACATTATAATCTCTATCACCACTCAATATCCTTTGAGCAACTGAATAAGACAACTCGCTCGGATCTCTCGTGTAAAGAATACCTGCCACATTGAATGTATTATAATCAAAAGCTACTGCTCTCAATCCACCGTTGCTGTCGGCTAAATTCATTGCCGTTGAGCCTACCAGCCATTGACAATACTCGCTACAATTACCCGCTTCGCAATAAATCACTCTTGCCAACAAATCTACTTCATCTGACGATGTGTTATATGTATTATTTGATTTTGTAATAGTTTTTGTTTCTGCTTGAACTTCAACTTTTTCTGTTGGTGGTTCTGTAGGAGGAGAGGTTGTTTTGACCTTCTTCTTGTCTTTTTTAGTTTTCTCAGTTGGTTTTACTGTTGTTGGTTCTGTTGCGACTTGCACGGTTGTAGGTTGCGTTGTTGATTTAACTACCGTATCTTTAGTGGCTGTGTCTCGTGTTGCAGTGTCAGGAGTGGAGATGTTTGGTTCTCCACAAGCTGAAAAGCCAAACATCATACCTAACATTACCCATAAACTTGCTATCTTCTTACCAAATCGGATATAATCACCCTTCCTTAATTTCCCATTTTCTAAATTTATCCACATAATCATCAGTGAAAAACCCTCTGATAATAAGTGTTTGTGGCTTATTTGTGTCTATAAGCATTAATCCAAGTAGACTTTTGCCGGACAACACTTCCTTGCCTTGTGCTACTTCAATAATGCCACTCATTAATTCATCTGCTATGTGAAGAAAATCGTCAAAATCATCTCGCTGAAGCTGAATGTGTAACATTACTGTTCTATGTATTTTGTTTTCCATAGTTTACTCCATAACCGAGCCTACTGCCCACTTGCTAATTACTGAGTAAATGTCCTTGTCACACACACAAGTAATGGTATTCCAATCAACATTATGTGCTGCTTTGATCTTTGCTCTTTCAGCTCTTTCAACACCGTTTGCAAGAACAAGAGTTGCAAGAAATGATTTGCCACTGATAGACCAATCTTTGCCATTTTCGTCTTTGCCGATAAGAGTTACTTCTTCGTCAATCTGACTTACAGCTTCTGTAAAATTCAATACATCCTTAAATGTAACAAGTTCAATTTTTTGCCTCATTCAATCACCTTTCTTAATTTAGCAATTTATATTTTGTTAAATTCCAATACCCTCTTTTATCTTTGTAAATACCGTCTAAAGGCACATAAATTACATCATATTGTTTCAATGGCAATGATGCAAAAAGATAGTGTTTTAATGTTAAACTTCCTTCTTTTCCAGTACCAACCGAACGATACGAAATTCTTTTTGCAAATTCCTCGTTAGTTTGTTTGTTTTTAAGAGGGTAGACATTCTTTACGAGCAGTTTCTGCCTATCTTCAGCTTTGTGTGTGGTTAAATCAATATACCCCAAATATTCTTCCTGTGTTTGAATAATGCGTTTATAATTCCAAGACTTGAAATTCATTTGATTTGCAATAGTTTCGATGCCATTTAGTATGTTATCTATGTTTTGAATAGTGAACGATTCTTTAATAGTGTTATCTTTCTTTAAGTCTGTACTATTATTTTTTACTATGTCGTACAATTCAAAATGCTCTGTTTGTAATACGGACTTCTTAATATTCTTGCGAAATCCCTTGCCAGTAGATGCTCTAAAGAATTGATAAGTTGCAAGTATGTATAATAGTTTCGATTGAATTCCGTAGTGGTCGAAGAAACCTATTTTAATTAAAATTTCTATTTTAGATAGCCCCACAGAAGTCTCTTGGTCAGAGAGACGAATTACATCTATAAAACTGGTCGGCTGTTGGTTGTAAACTTTAAAAAGTTCTGTGGCGACCTCTTCAGATAAGAACTTAACTGAACCAATACCTTTTGCAATTGCATGAAGGTCTTTGTTAAAATAATAGTTTCCTAACGAAATTCCGAATTTAGGCAATGTAATTTCAATATCTTTTGCTTTAGCAGCTTTTTCTCCCGTCTGTATTTGTTCATCATTCTTTGCACAGTTTAAATATGCTGTGCAAAACTCATACGGATAATAGTAGTAATAATAAGCACACAAATAACTAATCATACAGTATCCAATGGCGTGATTCATACCAAATTGATAACTGGCACTGTCTTGAATAATCTGAAGAAACTCTTTAGCTTCCAGTTCTGCAACATTTCTTGGAGAATTTGATTTATGACAATAACCTTCAAGTATTGACGGCAATGCTTTAGCCAATCTCTTTTCATCTTTATGTCCGATTGCTCTACGCACATTGTCAGCTTCGCTGCCCGACAGTCCGCATATTTCTTGAAGAAACTTAATTGTGTCCTCTTGAAATATTAAATATCCATTGTTTTTATTAAGCAGTTTATCTATAACCTCTGACGGATTTTTATGAGGTATATGCTTAAATAGCTCCTCTCTGTAAGAAGAACCTGATGGTCTAATAGCAGCCGTGACTATTGCCATATCCAAAATACTTTTAGGCTTATATTTTTTTAAACAATCTATAGCAAATGGAGACTCAAACTGAAAAATAGAACCTGTAGTTTCTAACATACTTTCCCATACATTTTGATCATCCCAATCAATCTCGTGAGATTTTGGATAAGGTAAATGAGCGAATTTGCAAGTTTCGCTAATAACTTGCACTGTCTTTAATACAAGCAAATCATACTTGGTCAACCCTACATCATGAATTTCATCCATATCAATCTGAAGAGTACAGTAGCCATCTTTCTCGAACACACCGTAATTGTCAGCTAAAGTAATTGGACTAATAACAATTCCTGCTGGATGTACCGACTGTGCATGCTTAATACCTAACAAGCCATCATAGTAATAAAACAATTTCGGATACTTTTGTCTTGCTAAATCAGGATCGGAGTTAAAACATTGCTTAATTTCTTTGACTTTTTGAATAGAATATTCACACTCACTAAAATCGGTTTTTGGGTGGCTTAATTCCCAATTAAGTCGAAATGCTTGTCCTATCAGATCAATAGCAGCCAAATCTTTCAGTGTCGAATATGTAGGAACTCTGGCTGTTTTTGTTTTACCGAATTTATCTATAATATACTCAAACATTTCTGGTCTATCCGATTCTACAACATCAACATCAATATCTCCTACTTCTACTCTGTCTTCATTACAGAATCGAGAAAATACTGTACCCCATTTTTCAGGGTTTAAGTCAATAATATCGGTAACATACGCTGTTCTTGAACCACCAACTGAACCTCTTGAAAAGCCTATTGGTTTCCCTTGATTTCTAAAATGTGAGAGAATTTCACTCATTGAAAGCATAAAACCCGACATACCTACTTTCTTAAAGACTCTCAGTTCTTCAGGTATTGCTTTATCAAATCTATTCTTTTCTTCTGATGAAATAACGCCATTATCAAGCTTCTCTTGATATTTTTGATATACCAATGAAGTAAATTTTTGTTCGTCTTTTTCAGCACTGCCATACAAAATAGGGTACTTAATCGATGTATCAAGCATAAACTCTTCGACACTATCTGCCATAACATTGGTGTTGTTAATAGCCTCTATGTATAAAGAACTCGGTATTGCGTCCTGTGTTGCGAAAGCTTTCACTAATTCATCGTAAGACTTATACACTAAGTCCATCTTATCTTCGCCTTCGTAATGTTGTTTTTTAGCATCTAAGATTACTTGTCTACACTCTGCTTTATAAGAATTAACTGAGTGGGCGTCTGTTGCAGCTATTAGCGGAATATGATATTTCTCAGACAGATATGCTAAATGTCTATTGTATTCAATTTGTTCTTTGCAATTGTGTGGTTGAATTTCGAGATAATCATACCCTTTAACTAATTGTTCATACCATGTATCTTCTACAGGTAATTTATTTAAAGGAGAAGCAAGACAGGCACTTGTTTTGATAATGTTGTCAGACAGTGAAAGAAACTCTTCAAACGAGATTCTGCCAACATAATAAAAATGATTTTTGTCAGTTCTTGACAAACTTATAAGCCGGTTGAGTTCCTTAACACCTTCATAGTTTTTCGCAATAAGAACTGTATGATAATTGTCTCGGATTTTGTCTGTATGATTTTTTGTTAAGTAACACTCAACTGCATGTATATACTTAATACCTTTTAAGTCACAATACATTTTCTTCTTAACCCAACCTTGTATATTGCCGTGTTCCGAAAATGCAATTGCATGCTGTCCCAACTCTACTGCTTTATCAACATAATCTTTGTAATTGGTAGCACTGTCTTTAAGAGAATAGTCTGTATGTATATGGTAAGCAACATAATTGTCGATAATATTAATCTTCCTTTCCGAACACTTCACTTGTCTCGTTTGGATGCGGGAAAGGAATAGACTCTGTGTACTTATTCTTATCCCATGCGTATTGTTTTCCAAACTCCATTTCGTTGGTGTAAAATCTACGAGATGGCGGATCGTACCACATTGGAATTGATAAATTCTCCTGTCCTCTCATCCTGTCTTTCAAAACATCCAATATAACATCATAATTTTTAACTAATTCGTCACCAGTTTGCTTTTCATTGGGCTTCACTCTATATAACGAGAAACTTCGATGAGCGAGATCTAACATACCTCCAGAACCACCAATATCATATTTACAAAGGCGAGTAACCTGCTGTCCTTTTCGTGGATGAATAACCAAAATAATAACAACTTGAAATGTGGCTGCAAATTTGGTCAACCAAGACATGAATGCGTTTTGTGTTTCGTTTTTATTGTTGTCGGTAGCTCCAAGATTGATGACCGTAAGATTGTCCAATATGAGCATTTTACAGCCATACTTCCTAACACAATCCTCCATTGATTTTTTGATATTATCGACTGAGTTGTCATAATCGTCTTTATAAATATAAAGACGATTTTTATAATATCCATCAATTTTAGTACGAGCACTTTTACTAACTTTGTAATATACACTTCCTTTACTGTCATGAAACTGATCGATATTATGTCTACCTGCAAATATAAAATTAATCCAGTTTTTCATCATCGAATTAGGCAGCTCTTTAGAATACAACCAAACAGACTTTTGTTGGTCAAGTGATTGACATATAAACTGTGACAGTAAAGATGATTTACCACTGCCATTAGTACCCGTCAGAATCGTAACTGTGCCATAAAACATTTTCATTAGCTTATTGTCTAACTCTGTAATGCCAGTATAAATACCGTCAATTTGAGAAAGGTCAACATCTTCAATGTCTGAAAAGTCAATAACGCTATCGACAGGCGAATCTTTTGCATCCAGTATAAGTTTTAGCACATATTCTTTTCCAAACCAATACAATGTCTCGTTGAGGTCACTAATAAAAGCTTGACTACCATCTGATTTTGTTACCTTTGTGGGCAACTGTACAATCTTTGTTCGCCAGTTTCCGAGTCTACTTGAAACCTCTTTAATCATTTTTTGTCCCGCTTCATCATTATCTGCACATACAATAATATCGGTGAATTGTTCTAACCAGTCCCAATTATGTTCAATCCAATGAAAGTTTCCAGCCCCAAGCGGGACACTAACTGCATTAGTGAATCCCGCTTCTATAGCCGAAGCACAATCAATTTCTCCTTCACATATTAGCAAAGGACTGTCAACATTAACACGATTCATATTGAACAATATTGGACTTGTATCTGCATCTTTTTGACACCATGTTTTTACTTCGCCTTTGCTTTTATCTATCTTATGGCTTGGTCGGTATTTAACCAAAGTAAGCACATCGTTCGTGTCGTAATAGTTAAACACTATATTTCCATGAGAGTCTTGTCTAATATCGCAATAGTCAATTGTGCTTGGTGATATTTTTCGTAAACCTAAGTATTCTTCGATTTTGTTCTTTGAGTGACATTCTACAGGTTTTGGGTATCGGTACTGGGTTTTAGTCTTTACGCCCATCTCTCCAAACGCATATTTAATGCCTGCTTTTTCAAATAAATACTGAACTGCTTCCAAATATGTATGTCCTTTAATCATATAAGCATCAATAATGTCAGTCGATATACCACATCCGAAACAATGAAAATTATATGTTTTAGGATTGTAAATCCAACTTGGAGTATCTTCCTCGTGGAAAGGGCAACATGCTCTCAAACGACTCTCATCAAAATTTTCAACTTCCAAAATTTGAGCTATTTCAAAAGCATTCTTCTCTCCTAATTTCTCTTTTGCTTTATGAATTTTGTCCTTTTCAATAAGCAAACATAATCACTCCTCAAGAAAATCAAAATCGTCCTCTTCAGTATAGCTTTTAGAACGCTCACAAAACGCCCGTACCGAACAAAGGTTGTTACAAAAGAAATCATCACACTTGTAATTATTGATATTTTTGTCTTTAGCAGCGTACTGCACGAACACTTTATCTAACCAGCATTCTTCTTCAAGAATTTCATTTATGGAAGCCTCAGCCCAAGACAAAGCTTTCTCGTATTCACTCTTATTGAAATCTACGCTTTTCATTTCTCCGAGCTTAAACATATTAAAAATCAATTTTGTGGGATATGTGTGATATGTTTCGTATATGTATTTGGAATACAGGTACAACTGAAAAAGATACTTCCGTAATTCTTGCTCGTTCTTAAAAGCTCCTTTGCTTTTGTGGTCGCAGATAATATACTCGCCATTCTTCTCAAGTATTAAGTCGATAACACCAACAAAGTTATACTCGCCAATTTTGGTTTTAATCTTCTGTTCAACACCGACTACTTGATATTCAGAAAAAACATCCTCAAAACCTCGAAAATATTCAAGACCTATTTGGTAATACTTCTTATTCATATCAACATAGCGATTTTTAGGGAAATCAGATAAAACCGTTCTTTTATAAGCATTTTTGTACCGCTCTTCAAGATCGAAAATGCTACTTTGACCTTTGTAATAACTTTCTAACAATTTGTGACATAAAGAACCCCATTGACTAAAAGCGTTTTCTTCTTGGGGCTTCCTATCAATATGTGATAAGAAGAACATACGAGGACAAGTCTGATAAGAATTTATACTGGAAAACGACCAGTACCGATTTTTTAATTGTTTTAAGTTAATCAAAATGGTAACTCGTCCTCTGTTTCAGATGTAGTAGATTCTGCCTTTGACGGCGTAGTTATATTTGCGTCATCACCACTTTCGTCACGCTTGTCGTCACAAAACTCTGCATCCTGTATCATAATTTCTACAACCTGACGCTTCTCTTTTTTTTCTGTTTCGTATGTGCGAGAAGTCAGTTTACCATCAATTCCAATCTTTCTTCCTTTTGAAAAATGCTTACAAATAAATTCTGCAACACTTCCCCATGCCACACAGTTAAAAAAGTAATCATCGTTGTCTTTGCCATAAGACCTTACTGCAATTCTAAAATTAACAACCGACTTTCCATTGGTTGTTGTTTTAAGTTCGAGTTCGGTTACAATTCTTCCAATTTCACATACTTTATTCATACTAAACCTCCCATTGTTCAAGTCGCTCAAGCACAATTTTTAGTGTCTCTATATCTGTAATTTTGGTCGGATTTTGATGTCCTGACATATCTGCAATAGAAGCATATAATTTTTTGCTATCAACGCCTTTGGATACCAGTTCTTTACAAATAGACACTACTTTGCCTTTAAGCACATCTAAATCAGATACTTTCTTAGCTTTGGTACGCTTTGCTTCATCGCTCAATTCTTCGCCATACCAAAGATTCAAACCAAGACCAAATAATGCTGCGTTTTTTGTTAGGCATCTCTTAATAGCTTTGTTTACCATCGTAGATTCTACTTGATCGGCTGATACAGACTTATTATGGTTATCCATAATAGCCAACTGCTCTTCTTGAGTTTCCCCATTAATGGATAATAATGTTTCAACCCAACAGGTTTTTCCGTCAGTATGATAAAGATTACCATTATCGTCTCTAACTACGGTATATGACGACCTTGGAAAATACTCTTTTATGTATGCCCATGCAGACGCCCATGGTAAATAATTCATACCATTTTTAGGCTTGACCTTGCCAGACACATCAATTGATGATAATGTTTGATAAATTGACTTGTTGTCAGAAATAATAATTCCCCCTATATATTAATTTTTTGTTAATTTAGCACAATCATAAGCACCACCTCCTTACAGTTTTATACTTTCTAATATGCAAAACTGACTTAATGATTATTTTTTAAAGGCGAGCTGTACCGCCTTTAAAAATCTTTATTAAACTTTACATAAGTGAATAATACTTATCCTTCCATGCAGTGTATTCCGCCTGTATAGTTTTTAGTTTATCTTGAAAATAAACATCTGTTTCCCCATCGTGTTCGGTATAACTCCGAGAACGCATTAGTTCAGCAAATGTAGGTATGAACCCCTGTTGTTCCAATATGTACTGTCTGTAAAACACTCCACTTTTATATAACGAACCATAAGATAATAATTTCGACAAACGATATGGTTTTGATTTGCGGGTTACACGAGTTCTTAAATATTCTACTGTTATATTGTTAAGACGAGTTGTACCTCTTAACAATTCACAACCTTGAATCCTGTCGAATTTACGAACAATACCATTCCTTGTTGTAGTGGTTAAACATTTCAAAGAACACAATTTGTTGATCGTTATATAAGCTTCAGTTGGAATCTCGTAGAGCGTGCTATTGTATGCAATAATTTTCTTTTCGTTATTGTTATCTATAGATACATGATTGCTTGTAATCTTTATCGTGTCTTCTTTTGGGATGCCCATATAAGCCATCCAGACAAATCCTCTCGACAACAAATCAACATTATCTTCTATTTCCGGTGGAAATACAGCATTGAGTTGAAATTGTAAGTGTTGTGGAGACGAAACCAATACTGTATTAGCATTAATATCCATAGCCTGCAACACATATGAGGATATGTTTGTATCACAAATATGATTCTTATACGCCCAATCTAAGTAACTCCTTAACATCGTGGCATCTCGTTTCCGTGAACCATATGTTTTACTACCTGCTATTTTAACCTGAACTTTCTGAAGATTTTCTTCTGTGAACCGTGAAATGTCTTTTTCAGATTCTTGTTCAAAAATTTCTATACTATTAAACAATGCCGTCGCTAACAGTATATTTTGTTTCGACGATAATGTCGATACAAAAGCCATTTTCGTAGTCTCATTATACATATCATCAGCACCTCGAATAAAATTATATATGTATAATGTATCACATTTGGCATTATTTGTAAACAGAAACAATCGCTGAAAAGTTACATATTAACGCATTTCTCTTTGCACTTCACGATTCCATTCGCAAAAATCATAATACTCCCATCCTTCGATAATGGCAATCTTTTTTATTATATCGTAATCATCATAATAAGTAACACCTGCATCATCTAATATCTGCTGATATTCCTCTCTTTTGCGTCCTCGTTCCGATGTATAATACCCAAACAAAGCGTCTTCAATTTCGGACTGTCTTTCTTTATTGTATCTATGTCTGGAATTCACTCGATCTTTAGCCCATTCGGATTTTGAATGATGCAAAGTGGTCTTCAAACCTTCCGTCACTGTTGCCAAACCAACCAATAATAATTCTCCTATCATATATAACACCTCTTCTTATTTAAGTTTTATCCATATATATCCTACTACCAAAACAACTAAGCAGAGGATTAATTGACCAAAAGTCACGCCATCACCAACCTTTTGTCTGCAAAATCTTGACTTTTCTCCCAAACATGCAGTAGTTCATCAAATGACAAATACGCAATTGCAGAAGAAGCAAGTAAATTTGCTTCTGTGATGCGAGTCATATGATATGAACTGAGTTTTGTAAGTTTTTTGGAGATTCGATCTTTAGAAATAGATATTGGGTTTTCACACAATACTATGCTGTCATACCTAAGACCAGAATTCTTGCTACTAATATACACATGCGTAGGCTGAGATGTCTTTTTTATCGAAGTAGTCAAAGGAAGAACAACAACATTAGGACTGTATTTATTACCAACATCATTTTGAAAAATTACACCCGGTCTTATTCCGCCCTGTGTGTGTCCATCTTGTGGAAAATCTATGAGATATACTTCGCCAATCTTTGGCTTGATTCCTAACATTCAAGCCCTCCTTTCTGGATTTCTTGGCTTTATTATATCACACAGTTCGTAAATGTCAAGTTCGTTTTGCATATTTGTATGCTAAATATTTATCGCCATTGTTAAGCACAATTAGTAATTTTGCACAATTAATATCTATGTATCTTACTCCTGCAAACACCACACTGCTGCTTACAGGTTCTTTTTGATTACTGAATTGTATTACTCTATCATTCAATATCGACCATTTTACCGTATCATAATTTTTGTCGTTGAATACAAAATAATAGTTTTTCAGTACACTCTCCCAATCTTTTAATGCAACTATCATATATATATCACCCTTGTATGTAGAACATCTGTTCGATTATTTATTATAACAAGAGAACAAGCTATTGTCAATAGAGTTTGTTATATTGTGCAATTACATCACCTACTAAGTAAATGTACTTATTCACCTCTTCAATCGTAGTTCAAATTATTCATATGTGTTCATTCGCCTTTCATTATTATTGTAAATTTTTTCTTTATTATAATCAACCCACAAAATATGGAAATAACATTGACAAAATTTTCCCAATAGTGTATCATTGTGTTAGGCTTAGAAAATGGGTAGGCTAACGCTGACCATCTTTCGATAGCTTACTTGGTATAGACATCACCAGATTTTCGCAGGTCGAAGTGATGTCTATTTTTTTATGTATAAAACCTTTGTTTTAAACATCTTCCGATACATAATGTTCGTACCGTAGTCTATTTAACAATTCCTCAAGTGTAATTGATAGGGCATATTCTTTGTCTGTCATACCGCCTATAATAGATTTTTTAAGACTAAATCTGCTTACTATCTGTATGTCAGGCGAATTTGCAACAGAGCGAGACGAAATAATAACATAACATTTCAAATCTTTACCATAGAGCCGAATATCATTTTCGACTCTTTCTATCATCTCGGTATGATTAACTTCGATTGGTTTATCGTTATTGTCAAACCACGGCATTTAACACCCTCCTTATTACTGTCTGAGCATAATCATCAGTTTTAGCTTTCTCGTCAACATATTCCACCTCGGAATTAGCAAGATTGATTTTAGCAATTACTTTACCCTCTTCGTTGGAACTTGTTGTTCTCCAAGCGTCAATATACATTATATTTTTATCATAATCAATAAAGTTGCTTCTAATTTCTCTATATTTACTTTGCATAAAGCTACATTCCTCCTTATGACGAATCTGTTCTAAAACAAGAATTTTATTTATTGTGTTTATCATACCAAGCGGATTTGTTGGTCAGGTAAAGCACAAAATCTTCATCTTTGTATAAGTCTGATAAAGTATCTTCATACTCTTTGTCATCGCACCAATAAATCCGCCAGTACACGCATCCAATAAAATCCTCATATATACAATCGTTATAATAAAAATTACAGGAATTTAATTCGTATGCTAATGCGAAATACCCAGAGCCATCTTGCAATGTATAACTGCCATCATCGCAACAATAGCCGTTATCATATAACTCATATATAGGTTGCTCATAAGAAGCCTTAACACTGCTCATAACATTCAGCATAGCTTTATATGTTGATATCACCTCAATAATGTTTGATGCTACACATTTGTCAGTACACAACTGATACGAACTGTGTGTTTGAGCAACAACATCATTGGTTCTAAATCTAATATATAAATGTTCGTTATCTTGATTCATTTCTTCAAACGCTTCATTGAAAAATTTATTCCGCCACACTTTATCAGTTGATGCTTTATAATAGTTAATGATATAATAATCAACAAACTGCATTGAAGTAATATCTTTGACAGCAATGATTTCAGAGTTTGGTAACACTTCAAAATTAGAATTACCAATTAACCCACTATCATCAAATTGCAACCGTATTACCTCATAGTTTTTATCATATCTTTTCATAAATATCCCCCGCTATATTAGTTAATAATAGTATCTGCCTTTATTTCTTCAACCGTAGATTAGTACTCAACAATTATTACTGCCTGTCAATAATGCAATCTTGATAGCCTAAACCTGTTAATGCGAGTGCAAACTGTTCGGGAGCAATTAAAATGTCAATATCTTTTTTAAAGTCATCATCTGTAATAGATATAATAATTTGATTTATATTATTGATATTACGAGAAATAGTTATTTTTGCGTTAGCTTTCATTTGTTCACTCCTCCTCACACTGTTTTTTCACTACACTTTTAAAGATAGAAGTTAAAATGTCATTAATGCTTTGAGAATCATTCATCATATGGTCGCCTCCGATCTAAATTTTGTACTTGTTCTAATTGTTAAGCTAATTCTGCGACATAAATATCCCAAATTTCCCACTCTGCATCCGCATCATAATCCTCTTCATCATCCTCATTAAGAGGGATGCTTTGGATGTACAACACATCATAAGTGTATGTATGAAGTCCATGCTCCAATCCCCAAGTTGTTGTACACTTATCTTTTGAAGATTCAAACAACTTTCGAGCCTCCTCTAAAGTGTTAAATCTGCCGATAACATTATAAGTATCGCCTAAACAATTACCTCCGCAGTAGCACGCATGGTCGGCAAGTTGTTTTGTAGTAAGATTATTTTTACGGTTGCGATATTCCCAATTTTCCATTCTTACTTCATATACTTTTTTCATTTTGTATACCTCCATTTTATTTGCTATCTTCAAATGGCTCTCGATAAGAATAGTGATTCTCTGTACAGAAAACACAACCCCACCAGCAGTGTTGTTGTCCACAAGGTCTAACACCATAGCCATCGTACCCTGCATTAAGCTTGCAACCATCACATTCGTCTTCCCTGTGATTGTACAATATCCTTTCCCATCTGGGCAAGGTCTATATATATATGTGTGTGTGTCACCAGTTTTCCTTTCAACAAAGACTATCTCGCAATTGTCTGTATCGTAAGTTAAAGCAAAACCATCTGTGAAATCTAATGCCTTATTGTTTTTCCAGATTTGCCATTCCTTTACTTTTTCAAATAGTGTTTGCCAATCACCATTTTTGAAAGTTTTTCGGTCAATTCCATACATATCCACTGTATACTCATGACCGCTTACCTTGTCGATGACTGTAAGAACCACAACACCGTTCTTATAATCAATACAAGCGTTGCCATTTGACAAATATTTTGGTCTTAACAGCATATTGTATCCTCCTTATGTTTTACCAATTCGACATACTCATATGCCAATCATCGTATCCATTGTATTGTGTATCAAATCAATGTTTGTTTGGATTTCAAACCGTTCATCTTCTGTTGTTGTATAGGCAATACCGATACATTCAAGGTTTGAAAAGTCAACATTCTCTGTTCCATATTCTTCTTCGCAAAAATCAGATATCAACCGTTTTGCATCTTCAATGGTACATTTTCTCATTTTGTATTCTCCATTATTATATCATAATATCAACAATATTTCAAGTGAAACTCGCTAATATTTTATTATTTTCCACAATGTTAAGCCAATCTATCGGTTCTTTTGTTCTCCTGTCTGTGAGTAAACCTTTTCTCAATAAAGGTAACAGCGTATTGAGATGAGTTTTGGCTTCGATATATGTTTCAAACAATCCGTAGGGCACATATTAATCACTCTCTCCAACATTCGTAGGCTTGTCTTGCGGCGGTTTCGTTGATTTCATAACATTTCATTTTATTACATTCCCTCTTTATCTACAATTTGATTGATAACATTTTTGCACTCTGCAACAATTTCTTCTGTTGTCCATCGCTTTTTACATTCTCTGTAAACACCAAACATATTTACATAAGGATTCGATGTATAATCACCGTAGTGATCATAATCCCATCCAATATACCATTTACCATTAGCTCTTTCTGTGTCTATAGCAGATAAGTAATCTCTACCGTAAGTTAATCCTCCATGACAGTCAATATCATTTTCATAATAATCTTTATTAGCCAACGAAGTGTTTGATACATCTACATAAGCACACGGATGTGTTCCATAACTAACAACATAAAAGCAAAAACCTTTATAATCTCCTGTTGCAAGAATTTCTCCTTTGTCATTTCTGTTAGGTGTGTATATCATCTGTTTCATTTTATTACCTCCTTAAAATATCGGTTTTATATCCAGTAATTATCATAATCGCACGGTTGTGTTGCTTTACCTTCGTTAGCTATCCATTCTTCAAAACAAGGATAAATCACACCATCTTCAAAACCATAATGTTCAAACAAATCAAAAGCGCTCCGAAGATTTATATGATAGAAATTGTCCTGTAAATACCAATCTACTTCTTTTAGCACATCTCTTAAACCATAACCATGCTCTATCAGCCATTTTAACTTAAATGTCTCATATCTCTTTCTGTCTCGCTCTTCCTTGGTTATAATTGTACCGTTTTTCAAATAAAACACTATAATTTCTTCGTTGTTTTTGATAACCTTAAATCTATTTGTGCCCATCCATATAACCTTTGAAGTCGAAATTTCATAAAAATCTGCAATCTTTTGGCAACACTTGGAAACTTTGTCGATTAGTGCTTGTGTTTTCTCATCCTTAGTCATTCTGCATACATCCTTTCCTTCTTTATACACACTTCAACCACTGAAAATAAATGTAATCATAGTCTACTCCTCTGTTATGGTTGTTGTGTGACGAAATTTCTATATTATCTTGCCAGCCAGATGTTACAGTCTTTAAACATGTAGATACAATCGTCATGCTCATTGTTCATATCATCTAAGATATTGGCAACGAAAGCGTTCAGACCGGAACCTTCGTAGTCAAAGTTCAGTTTGTCTGCAAAATCCATATTGATGAAACCCACTGCTGTGGACTCATGGAACTTTGATTCGATTTCGATTGGCAAAAACTCATGTTCACCGAGCATATCAATCAGGTCGATAGCTTCTGTTCGAGTCATGCCCTCGCAGGTTGATTTTTCATGTAATACCAATGCAAATTCCATATCATTTATTCCTTTCTTGTTATGTGATTTACTCTTCATGCATAAATCAAACACAATAATTGATCTACAGAACAATTAAACAAGTCAGCAAAAGCTTCCAAAATAATATTTTCCGCTTTTTCGTCATCACGATGCCTATTTAATAAATCGTTGCACACTCCAATAGCGTCATCTACATCAAGACTTATTTTCTCTTTAAATTCACCATAGTCCATTACTTTCTCTCCTTAATTTCTTAATGTAATATTACATAAACAAGTTCGAGCTATAAAAGTGCCGTTTTAATCTTCTCTGAATATATATTCAAGTTCTTCATATCCAACTGGAATATCATCTTCAACGGATATTGTGCACCAAGCCCAACCGCCAACTTGATCTTTATTGATGCCATAATAATCTCCACCACCCAAACCGTTGCCTACGGCTGTCAATAACGGCAATGGATGTAAAATCCAATCGTTATTATTACATCTTGCTTTATACTTGTCACAATCGAGATACGCTCCTATTGTATGATTAACAAGATACTTACCATCAAGATACATTTCATCCTGATGTATGCTGTGTTTTTCAACCTCATCTTCCCAAGCAAATTCAAAGAGTGTCTGGTTGATTTCTTTAGAATAATCACCTATCCACGCCACTTTACAGGGATTTTTATATAACAATTTTGCAATTGAAGAAACAAATGGATTATACCACCACGAATGTTTTCTGTCAATTTTGGCATTGTGTACTTGCCATCAACTTTTTTGTTGTATGTGATTATTGTATTCTTATTCTTAATTACAACATTATAATACTGTCCCATAATTAAATCTCCTGTACATCTACAATTGTTTCAAGCACTTTGTACAATACTCTGTATCCTTCTGGATTATATGATTTTTTAGCTGTTGCTAATAATCCGAGCAAACCGTCTGCACATTCCATTATAGTTCGTCTGCTTGGATTATTAAAAGCAATCAAACACAAACTTTCAGCTACATCTTCTGGATAGTGTTTTACTGTAAATATACTTAAATCTCCCTACACATTTTCTTTGCGGTTGGTACGCCATACTCTTGAACAAGATTCCAAAGCACATCCAACCCTTGTATATCTATATGTAAAATTTCAACCAAATCTACAACACCTTGCAACCAAGCTTGTGCTGTTTCGTCTGCAATATTCATAAATTTTCCATATATCTTTTTACCAGCGTCTGACTTTAAAAGAACAGGCAAGCCCTTAAAGCAATATGCGTCAAGTAAAAGCATAATTAAACCTCCCTAAGCCACCATATACACAATATAGTTCTTATAGAATTTGTCGTCAAAGTCATCATATACTTCTGTTCTCTGAATTAAGAAATGAAAACCATATGTATTTGTGTAACTGAAATATTGTTTCGTTCCAGTCTGATTGAAGTCAAGGCGACTGCCATCACTAAACACGATATAATTACTATGTTCTTCTGCTACGATTCTGCGTTTGACATTTTTGTTAATGGTTATAATTCGTTCCATAGCGTTAATGCATGTTCCATCGCTATAGTAGAATCCACTATCAACTAAAATGGTTTCATTATTTGATAGAGTTTCAATAAACTCCTTTTTAGTTATTTGAGTCATAGTTAAACCTCCTTCAGTTCTTCCTCTAACTCGGCAATGTTTTCTTTAATTTCTGCAATATCATTGATTAAAGAATTGTGATCGTCTTTGTAAGATTCTATCCAAATTCTCTCACACTCGATTTCTGAAACATCTTCACAATCGGTGTTGTAATCTTCATCTAAATCTTTTAAGTCATCTTCTAAATCAGCAAGCTCTGATTTAGCTTCTTCGATTTCAGATTCAATCTCCGATTCTGTTCGTAAACCCACCCATTCATAAACCGTTTCTGCGTCAAACCACAATAAATCATTTAACTCTGTTTCATCAATTCCTTCAGGGTAGTTTTCTTCAAGAACACTTTCTAATTCCTCACACTTGCCTTCACGGCGTATTCTGTCAAGAGTATTAACTGCTCCGCTCCAAGCTTCAAATGTATTTAAGTCCAATTCACTATATATGCTCATTTTTTAACACTCCTCTTCGTGCCAATGTAATCCTCTTGCTTCATAAAGAGGCATCCAGTGTGCTTCGTAAAAATCATATCCTGCTCCATCAATGCCAAAGAAATACCCGAACTCTCCTGAGTAAAAAATTCTGAAACCACATTCTGACATTAATTTAATGCCGTCATGGTCTGACAACCATTCATCATCCAGACTATCGCCAAACGACCACATCGTTCCCCACATCGGCAACAAATCATACCTTTCAACCTCAAACTCAGAAATACTTAAAGTGATTTCTATTCCATCATCAAGGTTAATTGTATAATCATTATTATCAATATCGACTACCTCTCCATATGTTTCCGAATCGAAGCAATACACTCTATCGCATACACGAGGTGTTGTAACCTCCTGCCAGTCATCAATATCTATTGACATAAGTTTTTCAATAATACCTCTGTCAATAGCATTAAATTCTCTTACCCATTCATGAGCTGCATCTGATTTTGTGATTATTTTCCGTAACATTATAATTCCTCCTTAATATCAATGAAATATTAGTTTTATTTACTGCTTTACAAAGTAAAAAGGAATACCAGACTGGTATGGATATAAAGTAAATGAATTATCACCCCATAGCCTCAAAGCGTGACCTCCACCTTGTTTTTTGATAACAGCACGATATTTTCCGTTTTTAATATTTTGCTGTTCCTCATAACTCATATGGTCAAAATCTGTTTTAAATAGCATATCAATTTGTGCCGGTGAATATCTAAATTTATAATCAATGATTTTCAAAATCAAAGATTTTTCCGTTTCTTTAATGTCAACGGTTAATTCATAGCTATCCCATCCGTCTTTATCTGCTTTATATACTCCGGGTTGTAACATTTGTAACATTTTATTGCTCCTTATAATATTACTTTATTTGCTGTAAATCAGTTTGTCGGCTGCTGCGATAAATTCTACTACGGCTTCTCCGCCAATGAGATAATTTCCGCTTTTATTGTAAATATATTCTCTGAATGCTTCCGTGCAAGCATTCACCCTCTGCCACTGATTTTCATTGCCCAAAAGCCATTTGATAATAGTTGTTTTCAATCCCTTTGGCATTTTATTTTTCCTCCAATACATAACCCTGATGGCAATATCCTGTTACTTCCGATAGATAGTCTGATATTTCGTCCTCGTCTGTCATTCCTTCAGGTATATCAATTTCTGTCGGCAATTCTCCGTCATCATCATAATCGGTATCCCATAATATGTTTGTTGCTTTTAACATTGTTTTACCTCCTTAAAATTCTTCTTTTATATGTACTTTCTGCGTGTCTAAACTGACAGTAATATCAGGTTTGATTGTATTAAATATAAGTCCTTGCTCTTTACAAAATTCAAAACATTTGTTATAAATATAAACTTCATCAAGTTCAATTTCGTCATTGGTTTCTGATTCATCGTAGTAGTCATTTAAAATCCTATCTGCAACTTAGAAATCTGATTTATTGTAATAGAATCATTAAACTCAAAACTCATCTGGTTAAGCGTGCCACAATCACAATCCCATTTTTCAAAACAAATAATTTTACTCATTTACAACACCTCATTCTTTTGTTTGCACCAAAAGCAATAATCACCACAGTCATACACAAAACGAACAACATTACCTCTTTTGTGAGACACAATGCCGTTAATGTCACATGGATATTCCCAAGCATTATAGTTATGAAACCTCTCTTGCATAATACAAGCAATTAGGGCTTGTTTTGCCGATAGTGCAAATGTGTGTTTGTTTACTGTACCATCGTTCAATATCTTGTAAACATCTGTCATATTCATTCCTCTATATCTAATAAATCTTCATACTCATCGAGAACTTCAGATACCGCTCTTTTTACAACATAACATCTTACTATGCCATCTGCATATGCTGGTTGTCCTGTCAATGTCTGTTCAAAATCTAAACCAAACACATTCACTGCCTTGAATAGCAAATCAAAATTGTGACACAAATGTTCTTCGGCTGTCCAATTTTCAATGTCTGCGAACTTTTTATTTGCTTGCACTAACAAAGGATTCATATATTCAGTTAGTACCCCATTACTAATTATCTCTTCTTTTTCGTCTCTGCTTATGTATTCCAGAATTTTTATATTATCTCTAATATAACTTCTCACATTTTCTTTAACTGCTTCGACATAATTGTATTTCTCCATAGATGTCTCCTTACAACAAAAACAGCGAAGACAAAAATCTTCGCTGTTTTATTTCTTATTCATTTGTAAATGCTTCATTATACTGACGCATAAATTCAAGCTCCATCTGTTGAGTTTTGCTTGTTGCTCCTAATTGTGTATAATCTTTCGCAATAATATTGTTCTTGTATACGCCGAAAAAATTCATATTACAATAATCAGAATTTATATCAGTGTGATCGTAATTATAGCTATCTGCATAATAATACGCATAATCAGCAATCGCATGAACAATTTTACTATTTTTCTCCCAAGGTGAAGATTTAAGACTCACATTAATATAAATATCATTGTTTGTGACTTCCCAATGACAATCAGGAAATCTCTGAACCAGATGACTTCGTATTCTATTAGATATTAGTAAATTATTATGTATATGATATTTTTGATAATTGTTTGGTATACTATCAATTTTAGTTAAAGCAAACATATTTACTTAAATTCCTCCTTAGTCTTTGGCATTTCTAAATATGATTATTTTGCCTCTTCAAAATAATCATATTTCCAGTCATAATTTTTAACCTTTCTAATACTTTACTTTAAGTAAAGCAGTCTTTCGACAATGCAAATGCCAAAGGGAGAGTGTACTCTCCCTTGTTTCAAATTCTTATATGTATTTACAATCCAGCCTGTTCGGCTTTATACTTTGCCAGCATATCAAATACTTTTTTAAAGGCGTGCATTTTATCCGAAGCACGAACATCTACCCTATAAATACTGCCATTTTGATGCGTCCATATTTTTTCAGTATCAATTGTTTCACTTAATGTGAGCGTGTCAGTGTCAAGGCTATATTGCCAATACAACATCTGTTCATCGTTTTCATTATCTTCGTATGTTTCAATACAAGCCTCATTCCACTTATCGGAATAAGCCTCTTTATATCTTTTAGCTTTTTCATAATCAGTTGTCAGTCGGCAGATATGATAATCAGAGTAATCGCCCTTTGTAATAGCATAAATTTTCATACTTTCACCTCTTTGGTTAATTACGTAATATCTGTTTTTATCTGCTCATTTTACTGCTATAAATGCAATTATTGAAGGATAAAAACGGAAATCACGGTTTTAGCTGTAAAACTATACTTTTATTGTTTCCAAACTTTCTAAAAACTGCTTCATAAAAATGTTATAATCTTCGACTCGCTTATTTTCTCTGTCTAAATCCGATTTAGCTTGCCGTATTTCATCCTTTAACGACTTCAATTTGACACTCTTTAATGATGGCGTCAATCTGTTTTTTACTCACAAAACGGATTATTTATCATTCTCCTTTCCATTTAAACAAACATTCGGTTTTATGTTCTTTATTTTGAGCGTTAATACTTCGTAATACAGGCTTTGACCATACTGTTTCAAAGTCATTTGGAGCATATTGTTCACTTATATATACATAATTATTTTTTGACAATCTTCTTGCAAAATTCCAAAAGTCAACATGATCAAAGTTTGTTGCAATTCCAAATTCTTTCGTATGAAAGTACGGCGGATCAAGATAAAAGCATACACCTGAATAGTCTGTTTTAAGATAACACTCATAAGATATGCAATCCAATGACACTGTCGATAAATCGCCTGCTTGTTTTTCAAGATTGCGCTTGCTTTCTTGATAATAGTCACGGATTTTATTACCGTTAGGTGTTTTTATGCTGGTAGGCTTTGCATACCCGCCATCAAACCATCTGCCATTATACGAAGCAAGAAAACCTACATTTCCAACATACCACTGTTCGTACTTGTCTTTATCTGTCCCGTCTTTCCAAGCATCTCTCACAAGGTTGTATGTATCTCTCGACACTTCATCAAGTAAAGGCTTTCCTTCTTGTACTCTTTTGAGCAATGCTATCAGATACGGGTTTATGTCAGAGCCTATACGCTCTTGGCAACGAATCTTATCAATTATATTAGCCCCTCCAACAAAGGGTTCTATATATGTAGTCACATTATTGCTATCAATACATTCCTGTAATATTGGGACAATATATTTAGCAATACGAGACTTGCTTCCCATATACTTCATTGATATCTCCTTAATCTGTATAAATCGTAATTAAGTTGCCCAATTTACGATAACCGAAACAAAGATTACCACCATCGCAAATCAGAGCCTGTTCATCTTCTGTGAAATTGAACGGATTACTTAACACCTTGTATGTAATGTTACCGTAACCATATCCCTTCTGCGTGTAACACATATAATTCTGCAAATCGTCTTGTGTAACATCGTACTTCTTTGTGTAAAAGTTCAGCCAAATCAATTTTGCTTTCGGTGCAAGTTTCTTGTATATTGCAAGATTTTCTTCATGAAGTTCTTTCTCATTAGGCTTAAATGCCCACCCTGTATTTATCAATGAATTACCTCCTCAACAATCTTCGTTCTTGGGACATACATTCTTCTACGCTGTTTATCCTCAATTTTTCTGGTCTCTCCCAGAACTTTCTGTAATGATTTTAACGCATCAGAATGTGACTGAATCCATTCTACTAATGGAGCATTAAGTTCTACACTATCTTTTGCTTTTCTACGGTTCTCTCTAACTTTCGTTAAAGCTTTCCCAAGTTTGGCAGTGTCGTGATACGACACATCTTCAAGTTCAAGTTTATGTAAGATATCTTGTGTTTCGTAGTCGTGCAATGATTCGTTTTTAATATTGTTTTGAAAATCTTCAGTTGTTTGTGTGAAAAAGTTGATTGTATCTTCTAACTCTTTAGCTGTTTTGATTTTCGTCATCTCCTTTAATAATTTGTGATTAAAACTTCCGTTGAACTGTTGCCTGTTTTTACCTTAGTTTGATAGTTACAATTATTGTAATCTTTGATTAGATAATGTGTGTTGTAGTTCTTACTCCACTCTTTAAGAATTGTATTTTCTTTACCTTTGTGTTCTGTAACATTCGACAAAGCAAATTTGCCACCTTTTGAGTTAATAATATCAAGTAAATTAAGAAGCTCTCTCTCATAATCTTCTGACCATTTACAAAAATAATCTCGTTCATATCCACCAACAGTAATAAGATAAGGTGGATCACAATAATAGAAAGTGTTATTAAATTCTGGCGAATCTAAATTCAAATTATGGAAATCGCTACTGTAAAAACTAATATTTTTCTTGTCGATAGCTTCTATGTATTTTACAAGTTTATCCTCTAACGACTTAGAGAAGTAAGACCTGCTTGCACCAGACGGCATATTAAACTCTCTATTCTTATTAAAGGCTATTTGATAGTTGAATGCGTGAGTAATTAAGCAATATAAAACTACTGCATTTTCTCTATCAAGCTTATCTTTCAGATTTGTATTATAGTAACTTCTTAAATTAAGAAATTCTTGCTTACTAAACTTGTTCAATTTGTATGTATCAATCATTTCTTTAACTTCGTCTACAAATTTGCTATCAAGATTTCTGAAGATATTAACGAGTGGTTTACATTTGTCGTTATACACAACCTGTTTTGCATTCACATTTAGTGAAACTTCTCCACCCCCCCCGAACAAATCTACAAATTTATCAATTTTCTTCGGAAAGAGAGGTAGAATCTGAGGCAGCAATTTATATTTACCACCAATATAATTAAAAGGATTTTTCAAATAATCTATATTTACCATCTCCTTATCGTGTTACTACTTGTCCTGATTTCAAACTTTCTTGAACTTTGATTACTCTTTGGTTTGATGAGCCACACCAAGCAAGAGAAATATCTTTTTGTGACTCATCATATTTACCGTCAACAAGGATGTCTATATAAGGTAAGATTTCGTTTACAATAAACTTAGATTTCAATATCTGTTCGTATGTATAACCTGTATATAACCATATTGTTTTGCTTGGTAGTTTGGTCTTGACCGTTTTTACAATATTAGATACCTGTTGTTGATTTACTTGTTCCAATGGGTGTCCACCTGAGAGCGTTAGCCCCGATATATAATCAGGACTTAACGCTTCAAGCAATTCAGTCATAGTGTCATTAGTAAATGGTTGTCCGGCTGTAAAATCCCAAGTTGAAGGATTTTGACAGTTGTAACAATGAACGGTGCAACCGCTTACCCATAGTACAACTCTAACTCCAATCCCATTGGCAATATCGTGTTTAGTGATTTTGATGTAATTCATTTACTACCCATTAAAGTGCTTAACTCTCATTTCAACTTCTTCTTGTTTTCCTTCGTTAAATGCTGTTTGGTAGTTTCCTGTTAAATACCCCGTAACTCTACGCAATCTGCGAATATCTTTGCATCCACACATCGGACATTTATCATTGATTTCGTCAGTATATCCACAATTACAGCACATATCATTTGGCACATTGATGGCGAAATACGGAACATCTTTATCCATTGCGTAATTAACTATTGTCTCTAATGCTTTGAGATTATTTTTTACCCCAGCGTCCAATTCACAAAAGGCTTTTTATTTTTCTTTCAGCTTTCTTTAATTTTTTGTGATTTACAGCAATATAAATATCGCAAGCGATTACAATTATTACCGCAACTGCCGAAACCACAATTGATATAATTGTCGTTATGTCCATTTCTTACACCTCCTTAAAATATGTATTTTATTATCCAATTGCACCGAGTTTCTTAAAAGTTTTTCTTATATTCTTTGACACTTTCTGGAGTATCGTCAAATGTCTTGTTTATAATCTGTACGCATATATTTAGCAAACTCTGTATCTGTCATTTGAGAAAATTTCTTATATTTCTCTACAGATTCTTCATAATGTTTTTGATAAAAGTTACCGGGTGTGAAATGCGTTGGTATAGGTGTTTCCAACCCTTTATCTCTGCTTATTTTTGCTGCTAAACCAAAATTGCGAGAACAGAGTAAAAGAAAATCTTTTCCTGTTGTTATTGTTCCATTTTCAATAAAAGATGTAAATCCTGTTGGCATATTTAAAACTCCTCTTTTATTTGATTATTCTTACGCCTGAATGAACGATTTAAGTATCTTTTACACCAAGCAAGATGTTTATTTGTATGACAAACATATCGTTTATCACGCACATCTTCTTGAAACCATTTACCTTTATCATTCACCCTCTTGTGGAGACTTTTCTTCATTGTTATCATCACCATCTTTTACATATAAGTCGGTGTGGGCAAAAATAAGTGCCATTACAGTAGCTGCAAAACAACCACCAAATATCGCTCCAATGACAAAACATACAAACTGTAACATTATTCCACTCCTTCCTTAACAATTCATTACCTTTGACGCCTCTGTAAAGATTTTTGAAAAACCGGCGGTACAGGTAACTGCGGCTCTTTCAAACTGACGGTCAATAAGCTTGTCGTAATCTGTAACAACACCGCCTACCTGAACCATTTCAAGCGCACAGTTTTTGTCAAGACCGATAATCTTACCACCCTCAAGCTCGGGAGTGTGAAAAAGGCTTGCGCCGAGAGGTGTAAATATTCTGCCCGTAGCCTGAAAATCAAAACCTGCGTTTGAATCCTGAACCTGAAAATCAAGACCTGCGTTTGAATCCTGAAGTTGAGAGAGCGAAAGAATCTTCTGCATTTCGGGGGTTGACGCAAGAATTGTGTTGAGTTCATACGGGGCAAGCTCTGTCCAGAGTTTTAAAAGGTCTTCATGTGTAATTTTGCCGCCTGTTGCAACATCAAGTGTGTCGGCAGGATTTTCATTGTCGTCGCCGTTCACAAGCACATCAATCGCATCTTTAAGCTGTGCTTTTGCAATATATGCGCCAATCTGATTGAGTGTTACGGCAAAGAGGTCAAGACGCTGAAAGCGAAGAGCCTCATATGATGCAACAAGCATTCTGCCACGCTTGTGGAGCTTAACAAGATTTTCTCTTGTCTTAACCTCAGTCTGCGGAATCTTTGTACCCTCTCCGACGAGTTTAAGATTCTTGTCATCCTCACTCGGAACAGATGCAATACTGCGGTAATCCATACCCTCAATGTCTGTCACGGTTGCCACAAGATTTGGGAGAATATCCGCTCTCTCCATGCCCTGCATAACGGCTCTGCTCACATATTCGGGGAAAAGTGCCGCAGAGTTTGAACTCTGAAAAAACTTTTCAACACAGTCGCTGTTTCTGCCCTTAACCTTAATGTCAAAGCGTTTGAGCTGACGGGAAAATGCGTCAAGTCCCTCAAGTGCAGTACCTCTGTAATTTTCTGACGGATCAAGCTTTTCAAGTGCGCCCGAAATTCCGCCCTTTGTCTGATACATACCCTTTTCAATTGTAATATTTTCAAAATTTGCCATAATATCTTCCTCCTTTTGCTAAGGTAACATTATTCCGCTCTTTTGCTAAGTATTTGTAACATTATTCTTAGCCTTGATATAGTCCATAATATCGTCAATGTCGGCATGAAGCCAAAATGATACATCGTCATCGTTAAAGTGAGGACATTTGTATGTTGACTTGCACCATTCATTAACTCCATCGTTATATCGACATATTTGTTTATGTAGACATAACATACACTTACTCAATGCTTATCCAATCCTCCTTGTCAACCACAAAAAATACATCTAAACTCTTCATCAGTAATTTTACCTAATTTCATATCAATATATGCGGGTAAAGTTCTGCTGTTAATAGTAGGTATCTCCCAAAGTCTCGCACGAATATGGAAAACAGCTTCATCAGAACACATATGTTCTTTAGTTACCTCACTACAGTAAGTGCTAATTCGTTCTTCAATACGCAACAAATGTTCAATAAGGTAAATCAATTGCTCATTTGATAAACTTTTCATTACTTGTTTTTCACAATCTAACATTATACTGCCTCCCTTTCGGTTTTCTTAATCACCTCTCTGTAATCCTGCTCAAGAGCATCCATATACGCTTTTGTAGTTTTTATGTATATATCAAGGCTTTTTATTTTTCTTTCAGCTTTCTTTAATTTTTTGTGATTTACAGCAATATAAATATCGCAAGCGATTACAATTATTACCGCAACTGCCGAAACCACAATTGATATAATTGTCGTTATGTCCATTTCTTACACCTCCTTAAAATATGTATTTTATTATCCAATTGCACCGAGTTTCTTAGTGGTTGATAGGCATTGTGGACAAACCGATTCTCTATATACAGGATTGCTAAAAGCTCTGATTGAATAAATGTCGGTTTCAAAAACACAACCGCACATTCTACACTCAAAACTGACTATACTACCATCCTGACGAAACAACTTCGTCACACAATCTGTACCACTTTTAATAATTTTTACCATTTTTTATAATCCCCTACTGACGGACTTCTTGTATCACATTCAGGACACTCGCATCCGTAAATATCATCAAAGTAAGAATGCCCACATTTATCATCATCTACCACAAATTCGCATCCGCATTTTGGACAGATACACAACTGTGGTGGATGATAATATTTTCCGTGTTTAAGAATTTTCACAGTCATCGCCCTTTCCTAAAACACATTCTTTGGTATTAAACCCAGCAGCACCTTTATGACCGCCACCGCCATACAACATAGCAACCTTTGAACAATCAACCTTCGTTGAACGCAGAGAATATCTCCATTCGTGACCATTGAAAACAAAGCCAATCAGCATATCATAATCGTCAATGTTATTAATAACAAAATCGTCACTACTCATCATTCCCATATTAACAGCAAAGCATTTGTAACCGTTAAACATCACCTCAAAACCGAAAGTTTCACAATAATGTGTCATTGTTTCTTTGCGATACTGAATCCTTGAAATACCTTCTTTAATTAAGAAGTCTGTAGCACCATAACCATATACAGGATCATTTAATTTCAGCCACCAATTACTGGTTGGCTCTGTGTTCGGTAGTGCTTTAAATCCCGCATGAAATTCTTTAGTTGAATGTCCGTATTTGAAAGTCCACACATCATAATCAGCAATCAGTTTTGTAAACATCGGAGCATCTTCCGTCATACTCTTCTCGAATGGTTTAATATCACCAATGCCTCTATCTGTCATATGCTTCAGATAACAATATGTAAGCATACATCCTGCTACTCCGTCATATCTGACACCACGAATTTCTTTGTCATAGTTTTCATATTTTTTAATTGCTGAAATATGGTGGTCGATCCAAGTAACATTTGGTGTGATTTCGAGAAGCTTATCCATTTCACTTGGTTCGATTGAGTAATCAACAATATATACTGTTTCATTTTTCTTAATCTTATCAAATGGAAATTCTCTACCATAATCCATTTTTATATAACCGATATATTCTGTTACATAAGCGAGTTCCTTTGCATAGGCAAGTTCACTAACCCAGAAACCTGCACATTTACCATCAGCATCATTGTGATAAAATATTTTCATTTTTTTTGCCTCCTACTCAATTGCTTCTAACATTTTAAGTGTATCAAGAATTTCTTCTTCATCATTTATAAAGACTATATGCCAAGCTGATTACATGCACGATAAAATCCTTCTGCCCATAAATAAACACGAGGATGTATTCGTTTGCCACAATCATAAAGCCACTCAAAGTAATCAGCATTAAGTTCAGAACAAAAATCTACAATCAGTTCTGACGGTATAAACTTGTCACCGTAAATACAGTTTGAAACTTCATGTTCAAGAGCTTTCCAGACATCATCTTCCGATTCCATATAACGGGAACTATGGTCGCTATACGAAGATATTATGTCATCGGAATCAAAATCCTCAAGATTGTATTTAATACTCTCTACAACATCTTTTTCATCATAATAAAACAAATCTGATGCTGTTTGAATCTTGCTTATGTAATACCCAATATCATTTTTTACATATTTTTTAAGATCTGACGGCTTAATCTTATGATACCAAGTAGCAATGCTATCACCCAAATCACCGCTAACTATGAAGTTACCTCTTTTCTTATCTACTATGTAATTCACATAATAATCTCCGCTTCCATCAGCTTTTCGCCAATCAATAATTAGGTAACGGTCTGTGTCCTGAATAAGCGTTGCTTTATGTGTGTTAAATTTCTCACAGAATGTTGTATTATCAATTTGTGTATTATATGAAACCATTATTTAATCCTCCTTAAAACAGGTAAACTTATATATTTTACAAAATCTGCCTTTAGTTCTTTTCGTTGATTGCTCTTTAACATCACAAATACCCCTATAAGAATTTGCATAGTTAGAAACAAAATATTTACAGGTAGCACAACGAGGGTGCTTTTTTCTATATTCATCAGGCGTCATTACTGTCATTTTCTTTATCTCCTAAAAGTTCTGGATTATCATAGATGTTGCCGATAACTTCTATCTCACAACAATCCTCGTCCCAAATATCATCTGCAAAACCAATAGCAGTAAAATCATAATCCTGCCCGTAAATGTCAACACATAATGTATGACAAGAATAATAAACTTGAGTTATATATTCATAGTCGTAGTCATAGCTTTTAATTTTGAGAACATCTCCTTCAAACATTTCTGTACCATTTATATCAATCATATCAGTACAGCCTCCTAAAGTATCCAAATCAATAAATTTAGGTATAATACATCCAGATTCTGTTCCAGTAAGTATGCAAGGATGTAACCCACAACATTTAGGATACAAAGTGTAATAGCCATACACCCATTCACCTGTATTTTCCTCTTTAGCTCTACATAATTGAATCATTTACTTTCACTCTCCTTTTTGACCTCCTTCAAAATTAACAACCTTTCTATCATTTTGTAATAACGATAGTTGGTAGTTTAAAATTGAATTGCATATTCTTCCCCTCTTCACTATCAATTTGAGCTTCATATGATGTCCCCATTTATATCACCCTTATCTCAACATACTTCGACAATGAAAATATGTATGTTTTTTATAAATTTTTGCTCCGCAAGGTTTGCCGATAACTCTGGGAGGTCTTGGTAAAACTTCCTCTTCACAACAATATTCATCAATGGCATAAAAATCATAATATTGGACTATTGCATTCATTTTTTCGTGACCCCTTCTTGCTCGTCCCACAATTTCAAAATCTCGTGATATTCTTCATCGTTTAAGTTAAGTCCTGTTTTTTACATATATGCAATCAACGCAATAACTTGAGTATTGCAATCCGCATTTTTTACAAGGCATTGTTGCTCACTCCTTATCCATTTTACACCGCAGTTGGGAGTGTAACAATTTCACCGATATTTTCATCTCGTTCTTCTTCAGTGTTCTCGAAGCCTAAATATGAGATGAATTTATCGGCGTCAATATATCTTTTCATCGCTCTTCACCGTCCTCAATAGGCTGATTCCAACATTTGACGCACGCATTGTCTGTTTTTTCGCAATCTATATCTTTCAGTCCTAACTCATGTGGGCACATCCCTTTAGGCATTCCAGAATCATTGAGCTGAGCATTCGGAAAGGCTTTCAAAAGCTCGCTCAAATAAGTCTTCTGCGGATGTTTATCCGACCACTTTTGAACTATTTCGATTGCTTTTTCAGGGTAGGACTTTTCAAGAGTTTCACACGAAATACCTTTGCCATTCTTTGACCAGCCCAAAGGGCAGTCATCACAATTAAGTTTACATATATATTTATGTTTTTTTATCATCCTTCTCTTTTCAGAAAAGTAGTCTTTAGTTTTCGAGCAATCAATCATTTTTTGCACCTCTATACTATCTTGTTTAAATATTGAATTTATTCTTGGTTTTCATCAGTTAAATTCCAATAAAACCTCACTTTTATTTAATATACTCCCAAATATCTGGCAAATTATCAGGTATAAATTCCAAATAGCTCCTAAAGCAATACCAGCCAGAATGTTGCTTAACTATTCCCCCACAGTCGTGCAAGTAACTGTGAGGATGTGAAAACTCAACAGCTATCGGATCACTATCGTCTGCCATGTCACACACTCTGCCTACTATTCCTACATACGGAAAATCAGGATAGTCTGATAGTATTGTTGGAAGTATTTTAACCTTATCTCCAACTTTAAAAAGTTGGTTTTTCTCTACGGACATTATCAATCACATCCTTCGTATTATTCTCTTTTATACTCTTAATATTTTTAACCACAATTGTGGGTTTTGGAACTTTCTTTCTTTTGAGAATCATCGTCATTCTGCGATGATGAATTATTGTATCTTTAATGTTTATGTATATCATATTTGCAATGAATGGAATGAACAAAATCAATAATTCGCCACCGAGCATTTCTGATTTTCGTTCATTCACTGCTCCTAATCGAGCAATTACGAATAATGGAACTGTAATAAATATTGATATTGCACTTATCCAGAATCGCATTCTATGTAGTTCAGCTTTTAACTTCTTCATTAAACTCTTTCCTTTCTTTTATTTGGACGGACTCAGTTCATTTTGATGAACAACCACAGACCGTTATGGTGACGCTTATCCGTCATGCGTCAAGGAGGTTACAAAATGAGTTTGTGCCGATTGCACTCACTTGTAAATGGTGGACTGTCAGGGAGTCGAACCCTGTACCCGCAAATTATGAGTTTGCCGCTCTAACCAGTTGAGCTAACAGTCCATATGGTGACACAGAAGAGATTTGAACTCTCACTTTACAGATTTTAAGTCTGCTGTCTCTGCCATTGGACTACTGTGTCATATCCGGTATTGTGTAGATTGAAGGCTGACGGAACAACAGTCAAGGGACACCGCCGTTCCATTCAATGCCAAACTGAGTAACTGATCAGTATAAAGTCTTTCTACCATGACGGTAGATTTTTATTTTGAACCGCAAGGTTATAAAGCTACACAATACCGTTTGGCTGAGCAGGTGGGAATTGAACCCACGATACTGGAGTCAAAGTCCAGTGCCTTAACCGCTTGGCGACTGCTCAATATATTTGCAAGCAAAATGGTTTCCGAAAAACTTGCAATGAATTTTCATTAAGAATTTAATAAAATTCCACCAGATGTTATTAGCATCTACGCAAGTCTGCTTTGATACATTTCATAACATCCTGCTTAAATTTACGAGAATATTCCTTCATTACATTTTCAAAATACTCTTTTTCAATCATTGAGTAATATGCATATTTACCCATCATTTGTTGGAGTTGTGGCAACTCCCAAACTTTACCGCTTAGCCTATCACACATATAATTAAATAATGTAGCTTTGAACTCTTTTTTATTCTTATGACCGACTGTAATGTCGCAATTTTGATTATACATAACACCTAATACGAACTGATTTCCACTTTTAAACTTTGTTTTTTCTTTCTCAATTGTAAACGGAGCGTGAATTTGAGTCAGTGTCTCATGGATGAATCCAAGAACTTCATCTGGATTAAACTTTCTACGGTGTGAAACTTGTATATCATCGCTATATCGAGTATATATATAGTCTTTTTCACGGCATTTTTTTGTCATTATGTAGTCAAACGGTATCATCATAATATTAGTAAGCATTGGACTGATTGGAGTTCCTTGTGGCAAGCCCCCATTAAGAAAACATAAATCCAATGCCCTGCTTAAACACTCTTTTCCAAAATCTCGTTCAATAACTGCACTAAATGGAAATATTTGTGCCATCATAGACATAAGAAATTCTTTGGTAGTATTACCAAAAAAGTTTTGAAAATCAGTTGTTATCCACCAGCGACTATGGTTATACTGATGCTTGGAAACTGCATCCGAGGCTGTTCTATGTCGAACATAAGCGTATGCGTTGGTGTGATGTAATGAAACACCCGCAGTCTCGAAAATCCCTTTTAAGTCCTTCAATGCTTCAGATAATTCATCATCTGGAGCACAAATTTCTCTCCATTTAACTCTGCCATATTCGTCTAATTTCTTTTTTGGAATATAGAAATGAGAATAATGTTTTTCAATTTCTTGTCCAAGATAACTCCATTTTTTATTAAAGGCATCCAATATGCCAACAATAAAATTGACATTGTATTTGTCTTTTGCGCTCGCAGGTATAAAATCGACTCTGCGAGTTACTGTGGCTGCCGCAGATTTAGTACCCCATAACCACTGTGGAGAATGTATATCACCTTCAAGCCAACTCCAAATGTTAGGCTTCGATTCGGTTTTTGGCAAACACACATAGTAGCACATACATGTCCCTCCTTTACATTACTACCGTGTCAAATTTATATGGAGAAGATATAATCAAAGGGCTTAATTTTCTTTCGGTAATCCATTTAAACAGATTCGTTGTACCTTTAAGTACAATATCTCTTACAACAATAGATTCACCAATCTCTACTCCACATGCTGACACTGGAGTTTCGGCTTTTGCTTCTTCATGTGTGAAATTCATTGTTTTAATCAAATTATCCACACTTGGTTTATCTCTCCACTCTACTGCATAGTGCTGCGCATCGTATCTTGCAGTACGGTAATTCAACATTACCTTTATGTATGGATTAAGTCTATTCTGCTTGCAAATATTTCTACACAAATCAATATTGTCAGCACAAAGAATTACGATTCCGTTAAGTCGCTGATTAATATAGCCTTTATCAAACACCTGAACTTCGATATCCGGATTAACGGAAAGCAAGATGTTTTTTAATGACTCTGCTTTGTTGTGGTTTAAATCAGAATTAAAAAACATCTGGTTGCAAAGATTTTTACTTTCAACGAAATCAAAGTCATATAATTTAAACTTGCAAAAGCCATATCTTGCAAGAAGCTCTGCCTGCGTACTACCTACGCTTCCGCATCCGACTATATGTATAGTGGTTGACAGCTCCTTCTGATATGGGTTAATATCTCCTAATTTACTTAAATCCATTCCGTAAGACCTCCTTAATATATATACAGACTTGCCTGTTCAATCAATGAATCCCTATCGTTAGTTATCGCTCCTTTATGTACAAGATTACTCAACTCATCATGTACATCTTTGGCGTCCAAATAAGGAACACCGAATATATCTTGAATTTCTCCAATAGATAGTTCAATAGAACTCTGGCTTTTTACACCCGTATTACCGTAGTTGTAAGGATATTCATAATACGAATACGATACTCGTTTTGGTTCTGTAACCATATCTTTTGATTCTTCCTTGAAAGACATCAATGTGTCGTAAACTTCAGGTGAAACACAAAGTATTTTTCCAAACGACTGAATATTATTTGTGTTTAATGTTATCTCAGGCTGAGTGTCCTTACTTGTAGACTTATATGCTAAATTAAGCACACCATCATAAAGATATATATTAAAATCACCTTTTTTATTTATAATCATAAAGATATAAAAATCAGTATTATCAATCATTTTCACGATGTCTTGCTGAAATTTTGTATCAACAGATGATGCCGATGTTCCCATATTTACATGAGAATGCCCGTGAAATCTAAGACTGTTATGTATATCATCTGGCAACTCAGTCTGCCATTCGTTATACTCTGCCTGAGAAGGCTCAACGGTTGTTCGAGTAACTACTTGAGGATATACAAAGATATCAGTAATAACAAAGTTATTGTTTTGCCTTTCAACTGTGCCATGCCACCCCACCTCTTTGTCATTTACCTCAACAAGCATCATCATTTTGGCAAAAGCTAATGGAGTGAAAGATATTGTAGGTGTTTCTATATCTGTCGGTATCTTTAAAAGTTGCATTTTATTTTCTCCTTTCGTTCCATTCGTTTACTGTCATAACTTCTCCAGACTCCTTATCCATAATACACGAGTAGTCTGCCTCATTGAGCAGAGCTCCCAACCTATGCATCACCGTAGAATCCATAAAATTCAAATTTTGTGACGCAGTAAGAATAAGCTGTATTGCATAGCAGATATTGCCTTCTGCTAATGCAGTTGCGATATCTATTCTAAAACCTCCAAAGCAATCAAATAAAGCCAAATGAGGATGAGGCATATAACCGTATATATATGTCTCGTAAGCATCAAAAGAATTGTTATCAAGACTTATACCGATTCCACATTCGGTTAATAGATCAATTCTGCCATCAACCATCCAACATAAAACATCCTTACTTACGCTTGGCATATTATTAATAGTGGAATTTTCTGATTTTAATATTTCGGCAAAAGCATCTTCATCATACTGAGTAATCGGGTTGCATACTACAAACTCAAGGTCTCCTCCATTAATTTTCACATTAGAAATCGCACTGTTGTTTGTAAGCATATCTATCAATGCAGCATTATCATTATCATTGTCATTGTATAGTGATAATTGTTTTTTGCAATCCAACAACTTTTCGTAAACCTCTGCTACATATGCTGCATGATGTCTATAATCCGATTCATAATCCTTAATCCTTGCGTGTAGTCGATCAAGATTGCGTTTCTTTTTATATTGTGCAAGATCGGTAATTTGAGCATTTAACACAACCTTCGATAATCCTTTTTCTTCTGAAATTTTCTCGGCTAAGTCGAACAATTTATCATCTAAACCTTGGCTTATTTCATCAACAATTGGTTTGAATTTGTTTTTGATCTCTTTTGCTGTGCAAACAAAGTCAAACAGTGGAATAAGGAAAACAGCTATCGTGTATTCTATAAATTGTTTATTAAACGGATCTACCCAAAAAATATACTGATTGTCACCAACCCATCCTTTTGATTTATTATAGGTTGATTCACAATACTTATCATAATTCTCATACGATTCCACACTACAGTTAAATTTCTTATTAATTCCCTCTATAGTGGGTTCTATGTCGTTATACCATATATAAACAGCTTTGTCTGTTGCGGCTCTCTGTGGTGCCCGTGCGCCGGAAACACAACCAAAAAATACAGATGGCAAATCACCGTTCTTAGTGTAATAAGGTTCATAAACACATTTGACAAATGTTTCGATTATCTTAGGGCAATCATCTCCAAATGTAAGACGGCTATCAAAACAACTCCGTGTGTGTAAATTTGTAATTAAATCCATTTCTATTCCTCCTTAGATTTTGGCATTTCTAAATACAATTGTAGCAGTGAGAAGACGCCTGCAGGAAGCTTGGTCATTGGGATTCTTGATGTAATTATAGCTTTGATGTGGCGATTTCAGCGGCAAATCATGGATTCGTAAGCTCCTTTCAGTTGTAACCCTTGAGTTTGAGAGATAGTCGCCTCTACTCGTTTTCATCACCGTGCATTTCATTCACGTCGCCTCCAGCAGCATCTCGTGCCGGGTGACTCCTCTGCTTCTAACCTTTCTGATACTTTACTTTAAGTAAAGCAGTCTTGCGACAATGCAAATGCCAAAGGGAGAGTGTACTCTCCCTTGTTTCAAATCAAATTATGCACAATCGGCTTTGACAACTGATGCAAGAATGTATGTATCTCTTGCGCCAACAATGTCAGACAGCGTTCTGTTGACATCCTGTGCAGATACCACAACGCCGTTAAGATTGAGAATGCCATTACCCATTTCGAGCTGGGCTTCATTGAAAGCCTGCTGAACTGTCATTTCGTCTGGGTTGCCAATGATTGTTTTTGACTTAAGATTGTTCTGAACTTTAATGCTTTTCATTATTATTTCCTCCTTGTTTACGCTGTTACAATTGAGCCGACAATTTTTGCAATGTTTGCATCAATATCAATACATGCTTCCGATACATTTCTTTCAATCTGTTCAAGATTTGTCAGAATTGAACCAAAGTTTTCTGCAATCCACACCTTTGTGTTGTTGGCAGCTTCTGATGGGAGAGGAATTGTAATTGATGCCTTTGACGCTGTGTAAGAATTACTTACAAAAGAAATTCCGCAATCGCTAAAACTCTCTCTGTGTTCGCTTGGCTTTACAGCGAAAAGCATATTGCCATCATCATCCTTTAATGACAATACATCTGGCTTGTGTTTGTAAACTTTAAAAAGTTCCTCCATTGAAAAGTTGGCTTCAATAACCATCACATTGTTTAATGTTTTTACAGTCATTTTGTGACTCCTTTCTGCCTCGTATGGCACTTTAATTTATTTCTACTTTAGCATTACCCAGTTACACCACGAGGAGGTAGTAGTTTTGTAACCGCTCACCCCTATCTAAAGGGGTGCTGTAACATTTCTTAAATAAAGATGGAACTTGCGAAGAATCTGTAAATTTAGCTCTTTGCTGGCTAACAGTTTTGGTTCTATGCTCTTATCGAGTACTAAAGTAATCTTTTTATGTGCTTTTTCCGTTTGGGTTTGGTCTCGGAAACAGTCCTTTTCTGTGTAAGAGCTTTAGTTTCCTGACGGTATCCTGTGTCAGAGCTATCCACCACCGACTCGCCTTCAGCCTGTATCCCGTTCTTCTCTCTAACCTTTTCTAACACCTTACTTTAAGTAAGGCGGCTTTATTTAATAAAGCAAGCAAATGTTACATTATTCAAATCCTATTTCTTCATACGCTTCAACAGCTTCTGTTTCGGTGTCACCCGAACACAACACATTGCCATGCTCATCAATAACTTCAAAGTGACCATTCTTTGTAATTACCGTCATATCACCCCTCACCTCCTACTCTTAATGCTGCCTCTTTTAAAACTGCAACATAATTATCAATCTTCTCTCTATCGGATTCTTTTGCTTGTGGCAAACAAAAACGAATTGTTTTTGCGATATTGTCAAGTTCTCTTGACAACTTTTGATCTTCTGTCATAATGTTTGCTCCACAATGTGAGCAATAATATGAACCCACTTCGTGTTTATCTTTGCCGCACTTAGGACACGCCTTTTTAATGCCTACAAGACTAACAGATGAATTAACCGATGCTCTGACTAATTTAGAAACAGTGGGATATGATACCCCATACAATTCAGCTATGTTTTTCATTTTTTCGCCTTGTCTATAAGCCGACACAATCTGGGCTTTTAGTTCCTTACTAATAGTTCTGCCTGCCATTTTTTGTAATCTCCTTCTACTGTGATATTGTGTTTTGTCATCAACATAATTTACTTTATAACCTCCCTAAAATTGTTTATATGTTAGATATATTCCCAAATATCTGGCAAATTATCATCAGGTATAAATTCCAACTCTTTCCTACAACAATACCAGCCAGAATACTGCCCAGACTTCCCGTCACAGTTATGAAAATACTCATTAGGATGCGAAAACTCAACAGCTATCGAATCATTATCGTTGTAAATAGCACAAACTCTGCCTACTACCCCTACATACGGAAAATTAGGATAGCTTGACAGTATTGTTGGAAGTATTTTAACCTTATCTCCAACCTTTAGCATAAGAAGCTATTCCTCCTGTTCTAATCGTTTAATTATTAAAATACGACAGTAATTTTCAATCGCAATTTCGGTTGTCTTGGTTTCGATTGTTCGCACAATCTGAGATGTAACCTTTACACCGAAATCCCTCAATACATCAATATGTTCATCACGAATATCTTGTATTGTTTTGATACTCTCGTACACTCTAACCACCTCTTTTTAGGTAAAAGAAAAGTGTATGCAAAAATCTATCGCATACACTTAATTGGTTTATATTTACTTTTTGTCACTCTGATAAAAGAGTGATTTTATGGTAGCGGTTTTGTTTTGACTCGCAACCGCCAAACGAGTTACCACTCGTACACATAGTGCGGAAAATCAACCTCCAGACAATGGGTTTCTGTGACTTCATCATATCCAGCTTGAAAATTAGTGGAGTGTTCCAATAACGGATAAAAATTTGCAATTTGCTCCGCATCAAGCGTAATAATATGACTTGATTCAGCGGTAAACATAAAACAATCACGAAATGCAGATATGTCTACATCCACATTAACCCCATCTATGCCTTCAAACAGTTTCTTCAATCCATTGATTTGTTTTACACTAACTGGATCAACCACTCTCGCCTTGGCTTTGCTTCGTGCCTCGTTCATACCCGTAAGGCAATTGAGTAAAAATTGTCCTTCTGGACAATCCGGATTTTGTTCTCCTGCCTCTTGTAGCATTTTGAGCATTTGCTCGTGAGTCTCATGAGCGTTCATCGCACTATTGTCTTTATTTTCTGGCAATCATATTCCTTCCTCTCTTTTAATGACAAACATCGTTTATCTTGCCGTGATATAATCACGCTTCAGGAATATTCTACCATTTTTTACACGAGTGTTCAAGCGAACAAACTTTCTATTCGAGTAGTTTTTCGTACTGCCTTGATTTATGGCAAATCTTAGTCATAAGCAACTCAGACATTGCCTGAGACAGCTTCGGAAATTCAAGCCTTACTCTGCTTGAGCCTCTATCGGGACGAGCGGCTTCAAAAGTCACTTCTTTGTCATGAAGAAACTTAGCAGCATATTCATACGCATAATTTTCCACCCATACAACTCCCATTTCGGTATCCCTCCTATGGTGCAATTAAGACTAACAGTTTGCAAGACCAGTACAAGCCAGTCAAACTTAGAGCTCCTGCTAAACAATAGCCTACTGTCATTATAGCAAGCTCAAGGTTAGTCAATTTATTATGTTTTTGTGGACGCATAGTTTCCCTCCTTAATAAATTCGCTGAGGATAGTAGCAGTTATCAGCGGTATTATAGTGCATTAAGGTTAAATGCACGCCGTTTCTCATACAAACCCTAACCAACTCCGCCGTCACCGAGGTCAGTCCGGTTACATAACAGATAAGATCGTGCTTGCCTTCGTATAAGCAGACATCATTATTGTCTGCTTGGTTAATCCCTACGCCGTAGTGGGTGCGAACATCTACGACATTTTCGATGAAGTCCTCAATCGTTTTACGAATTGAAGCGAAATCCATTACATCATCAATTGGTTGATCGAAGATGTAACGCTCAACAGGCATTTTATGCCTTCCTTTTATTAAACCGGCTGCAACTGTAAGAGTATTGTTGTTCATTATTTCCATCGTTTAATAACCTCCTTAAAAATAAGCATACGCTTTGGTAGCGGTTTTGTTTTGACTCGCAACCGCTAAACGAGTGTACTTAGATATTACTTCTGTTCAGTCTCATCCTTATTTTCATCCTGAGCAGTCAATTCAACAGTCGGAACAGTTTTATCCTCGACTTTGATTGAGATGTCATAGCGGTTGATAAGCTTGTGCATCAAGTTTGCACAAGCCTGTACAACCTTCTCAGGTGAGGCGGTCTGATAAAAAGCCTCAGTTTTGGTCATTCTTGCTGTAACAATAAAGTCCAGCATAAAATTACACCACTGAGTTGTTACTACATACTTATTCTCGTTTTTGCCATTATCGACAAACCAAAGCTCATCGATAACATCCTGCAAAGCCTTCTTGAGCAAAGTTTTAGATGGCACTTTGCTCAAGAGCTGATCCTGTGCCACAGCCCTTTTTGAAGACTGATAAGCGTGATTGAACCCGCTAATGATGTTTTTACCATTAGCGACCTGTGTGGTCTTGTATAGACTCACATAGTAAGCAAGCAGTGTTGCTGCTTTGCCGAGCTTATTGCCGAAACAACGAGCTTCTGCATTGAATGCCAAAAAGTTAATCTGCTTAGATACAGTTACAACACTATATGTAACTGCCCCCAGCGTTGCCTCACCCTTGATTGATTTATAATCAAGGAAGCCTGCTTTTAACACTTCAAATGCCGGATGCTCAGCCTCAAGAAAATTCTCAAAGCAGTATTTTGTGAAATAATTGTTGTAATCATCCTGAGCATCTTTAGCATCCTCATTTGCTTTTGCAAACTCAGCCAAGTTTTCACTCTCAGCGGCTGTCTGCAATACTTTTGTAGCTTTTTCAAGAGCAGCAAGCTTGCTGTCAAGCCCATCAGATGAGGTCTTGCGTGATATCGTTTTTGTTCCTACGATTTCTTTTACCATTACTTCAGTTTCTGTCATTTTGAACACTCCTATTATTAAAATATTCGTGTGCAACAAAGCACACAGCTCAGGCAACAGACCAAGCCATTACCTCAGGTGTGTGCTTTGCAGAATGATAGAAAACAAGTATGTATATTAAAAGGCTCAAGGCAGATATGAAGGCATCTTTGTCACCCGACACTCAAGGTCTTGAGCAGAATACAAGTCACCCGCCTCAGATCTGAAACGGACTTGCTCAGGTTAGCCAAGAGCCTTTAATAGTTATTATTGTTGTGATTTGGATATTATGACACTTGTTCACTTCAAGCGGTTTAGCGAAGATTTCAGCCATCTTCCTTGTTTACTCAAGTCTGCACTGTTTCATTACAGCGAAACTACCCGTTACAATCTGGATGCAACGACGCCACCATTCAACAATCTGCTTCGGCTTCCACGAAGCTCCATCGCCCTTAAGCGGAATGTTCCGCTCTGTGACTGCATTTTTGGTGCAGCCCCACAGGTAGGCAAACGATACGCCGCTCGGCACGCTCTCACGCTTATCCGAAACGAAATTCAAGACCTTTTCGAGTTCCGCAGTACGACTCAAAACCTTCATTTCAAATCATTGCACCGCAAAATCGGTGTATCTTGCGTGATATCGTTTTTACAATTACAAATAACTAACAAATGTTTACCGCTTGTTTGCGGTTTTGTTTGTTTGTTGTTTGTTTTTGTACACTATATATACGAAATAGGAAGGGCATTTTCCGCCAAAAATACTACACAATCTATATTTTTTTAAAAGAATTATAATATACATGTTGCACAATATGAGCAATAAAAGCATAAAAAAATGCCCACTTCTGTTTTTCAGAAGTGGGCAAATACTGCAAGACTATTTGTTTTTGACGAAATCATAAAACATTGTGTTATACATTGCTTTGTACCGCTCAACACTGCGGCATGGTACATTGATTTTCTTGCTTGCAACATTATCGGATAAGCCGAGGCATTTTACCGTCAAATATTGGCAATAGATATCAAATGTTTTTAAGACTACTTTACTACTGCTTTTATATGTCTTGTAAAAATCGTTGATGATATTTACATATGCTTTAAATTCCTGTAGCGCCCGTGCGTCTGATTTGTCTTGCAATAAATCGGCAAGTGTCAAGTCTTGACTTGTAGGAGCTTGCAAGCTGATTGTATCGGCGGAACGCTGAGAGTACAGATATTTACGCACATTACTATACATATACTGCAATCCGTTTTGCTTGCGTTCACATATATATTTATCGTTAGTCTCCGTTATTGTGTCACCGTCACCGATGATAAATACACGGCGCAATCCGTTGACGGTCATTTGATATATAGAGCCGTCAACAAGTGTATGCAGTTTTTTGTCATAATTATGTTTTGTAGTTTTGAGTGTGTATATTTGACTGAGTTTGCCTTTTAAGTCCAAAAGACTTGTACATGAACTTGCAACATTCCATACGGTTAAACCGTCAATTGTGAGAGGTTCGTCAAGTCCCGTGTGCAATAAATCAGCGAAAAAAGATAATGACTTGTTAGGACTGTAGGTCAATAAATAACCGATATGAGATTTTACCGTTTGAGCGTTCCACAATTTGACGGAGTGTGTTTTTTTGTCGTGATATTGTTTCAGATAGTCAAAATTCAAGTCTTTTATAGTCTGTTTGATTGCTTGTTCGATTTGAGCCGGCGCCGTAATAGCTTTACTGACTTGTTGAAAATCGGAGTATAAGCCCGGAAGCAAGTCTTTAATCTTGTTGTTTCTACATACCTTGCAAGCGATCTGATATGTGAGAGTGTACAAGTTGTTATACATACGGTTTGACCGTGCAGTCTTGTATAAGCCCCGAACATAGTCCTGAATAGTCTTGTTTTGTAGTGTGTTCTTGACTTCATCTTTTACAAGTTTGTTGCACTTGTTAAAATAAGAACATGGAATATAAATTTTTTTCCATGTACCATACAATGTGATTGCGTGTTTGATTTTTTTCATGATAGCCTCCTTGATTTTTGTTGCATATGCAACATTTTTTGTGTACTGTAGGTTGCCCTACCCCTATACTATACCACACCCGAGCCGCAATTGTCAAGTCGTTTTTATTTCTTGCCGACTATAATGATTGCAAAACATATATATACTATGAAATGAATATTTATACAAAAAAATGTATAATTTTCACTTCACAAAATTGCACAATGTTAAATGGGGGATATATTCCATATTTTTAGCGTGCATAATTATGCTTTAAGTATGCAGTTACTTCTTCTCACAGTCAGACTTAAAATCTCGTATTTTTATTTTCTCTTTTTCTCTCTCCCTCTACAAATCCTGAAATTTATTTCCTATACAAATGGTGAATTTGTTCCGATAAAAATATCCTTTACAAAAAATAATGAATATACTTGCATTTCCATAACTTGGAATTTTTTCAAAAAACTTTGATTTTTAAGTCATTTTTACTTGACATTTTTAGGATATATGGTACAATTAGTTCAGAAAACAATTTAGAAAGGATGTTCGATACATATGAAAACTGAGAATAACAACCTAATCTATGTAGACTTCTCACAGCCTATACAACCTGAGAAATTAGTTAGACAAAACAATAAGCTCCGAGCGTCAGCTCAACTCACAGTACCCTCAGAAATTCAAAATATAGAATCTTATGAGAGACATGACATGGATCCTATCAAAGATACCCAAACATTAAAAAACATCTCTGATTACCTAATCAGTAAAGGTAGATACAGAGACAACATGCTTTTTATATTGGGAATCAATTTTGGATTAAGAGTCAGTGACTTAAGGTTACTTACCTTTAATCACTTATTAGAGGTCAAGAACCAACAGTTAGTGTTCAAAGATTACTTTCCTATCATAGAATTAAAAACAGAAAAAACAAGAAGAAAAAAAATCAATAGAGTAGTCACCATTAACTCAGCAGTAATGGATGCCGTAGAATTGTTCCTCAACCACAATTCAAAAACCCTCAATGACTACTTATTTAAAGGAGATTATAGCAACCGTTCTAAGAATTTAGGCACTCCTCTAACTAGGGAACAAATATATAATATCATTAAAGGTTTAGGAACTGAGTGTAACCTTACAGAGAAAGTAGGTACCCATACATTAAGAAAAACCTTTGGATATCATCAAATGGCTATGAGTAACTTTAGTAACGATAAGCTTTTACTATTACAGGAAATGTTTGGACACAGTTCTCCTTCCATTACATTAAGATATATAGGCTTAACACAAGATATAATCTTGGCTTCCTGCAAAAAACTCAACCTTGGTACAGATTACAGTTATGTAGTTAATAGCAATTTAGAAGCTACTAATCTCTTCCAGTCACTTGCATAAAGGAGTAACTACTGTTTTAGTTTTTCTTTTCCCTTGTTGGGAAATGAATTTATTGAACATAGACACACTCTCTTGCAACTACTATCTACGGATTCTAAGGTAAAGTTTAAAGTAAAGGAGCTTAATGAACGATTGGCAATCTTAGAATAAGCTTGCTGTTCGAGAGAATTAAGCGACCAATACATTTGTCTGTAAAGGTTTAGTCTGCAAAACTTTTGGGACAAATGTATTCTACCCTGTGGTATGGAGCTCTTTTTGGAACTACTACTTAAATGGAAAGCATCTAATTTCACTTATAGGTGCTTTTGTGTCTAAAACCTCAGTGTTTATCGGTGTGTTTAACATTCTCTCTATAATAATAAAGAATATATAAGAGAGAGGTAGTTCTGAAAAGAGTGTAATATTTCCGAACTGTCAAAATGGTGCTAACCCGCATTGGCATTGGGGTTTTGGGGCTTTTGTGACAAAAATGAACACCATATTATAAGTCTTGAAAGGGGTGATTTTGATGTAAAGGCAATTCACACATCAACACAAACATTTACTTGTAAAGGAGAGAGAGTTTATTACGAACAACAACCAACGAAATACACATTATATAAAGGAGGTCTGCAAGTGGAACTGAATGTTGTAAACGCTTTAATGGGACAAGGTAAAACTTCCGCTGCAATTAATTACATTAATAACGCACCTAAAGATGAACACTTCATTTTTTGTACTCCGTATTTGTCAGAAGTTGATAGGGTGATAACAGCTTGCTCTGACAAAGAGTTTATAGAGCCTCAAAAGAGTCCATCAAAGAAAGAACACTTAAAACGAGTTATAATGGAAGGAAAAAATATTGCGACAACTCATGCGTTATTTCTAAGCATAGACAGTCAAATCAGAGAGCTCATAAAAAACAATAATTACACTCTTATTCTTGACGAAACTATAGAACCCATCAGTCAGTTGATTATGTCTGCAAAAGACAAAGAATTTATCACTTCATTGTGTGAGTTTGACACTTTTGGATGCGCCACTTGGAATTCTGTTCAAGGGACAACCTATATGGAAGGGATAGAAAAATTGTGTAATAATCATAATTTGTATGCAGCTAATAATGACTTCGTACAGTTAGTTCCTATTGAAAATTTTAGGTCATTTTCAAAAGTGTTTCTTCTTACCTATCTATACGAGAGTTCTCTAATGTCATACTATTTTGAGTTGTTTCAAATCACACCCAAATATTGGTGGATACAGGGAGACAATTACGAAAACTTTACATTTGTAGATTACGATGTGCAGTATGAAATTCCAGACTTTGCTAATCTTATACACATATGTGATAATCAAAAAATGAATGAAATTGGTGAGAAGGAAACATTTCTTAGCAAACACTGGTATCAGACACATAGCGAGGAAATCCCTACACTTAAAAAAAATATATATAATTTCTTTAGAAATATATTGAACGCAAAATCTAATGAGTGTATGTGGACAACATTTAAAGAGTATAAATCTAAAGTGCAAGGTAAAGGATACACAAAAGGATTTATAGCTTGTAACTTACGAGCATCTAATGAACTAAGAGACAGAACAGCAATTGCCTATCCGGTCAATAGGTATATCTCCCCTGTTCTCGTCAGATTTTTAGAGAGTAAAGGCGTTACGGTCGATGAAGACGGTTTTGCTCTCAGTGAAATGCTTCAGTTTATCTGGAGAAGCGCAATCAGAGATAACAAAGAAATTAACATCTATATCCCATCCTCAAGGATGAGAAATTTACTGGTCGGTTGGATAAATAATAATAAATAAAGGAGTCCAACCCATTGAACAAATATACATTTAACTACACAGCAACAGAGAATTTTACAGCAGAGGAGGTGAAGGATTGTCGTAAATGCCTCTGGTTTGACCTGTGTGGCACGAACAGTTTACCTTGTACAAATTACTCTGCCGAAGAAATAATCGCTCAGGAGGTCACAGAGGACATGAACGAGCGTATTATGGCTTACGCAGAGGTTGTACACGAACTAAATGATGAAGACAACACATATTCGCTTATGTATGAGAGCGAGGTGAGTGTTGTTGAGTGATTATATACACGGAGTAAACATCCTCTCTTTGGATGCTAAAGATGTATTTATCGCAAACCATTATAATAAACCCGATAGTGTAGGTTATAACATCCGTTATCGCAACGGAGATATTAACTACCGAAAATTTATTAACACACTTCCTCATAGCAAAGAACTTCCGAAAATCATTGAGGTATATAAGAAGGTGTTCCGAAATAATCGCTTTTCCTGTACGGTCAACGGAAAAGAATACACTCAGAAAGTTATTAACATTACTTTCAATTACAGTAACAAAGAATACAATAGAATAACCGCTAACATTTATGTGAAATTCGGCTATCGTTTAGATGAATTAACCTTACAAGATTGTGTCTGTGTTAAGGACGGTGAACTGCTTGCTATTCAGACAGACACTCCTACAGAGTTTCCTATACATAAAGATGTACTTGGCAAATACTTTTATTACGATGATGGAATGTATAAGGCTAAGAACAACATAAAGGTGTTACACTCGGTTGGTGATTTACGAGCCGACTTGTACGCAAACGGTTTTGTTTGTGATGGAGTAAAATATGTAAGATATAAAAGAAGCAATGGCAGTTCCCGCTTAGGAAAATGCTTATTCATTGATGAGAATTTATATAGAGGGATTTTTAATTGGTCTAAGTGTGGTTTAACTATCAAACAGGGGCAAGAAATAGATTTGCCCGCATTTGAGTCCTATACAGCGTTACCTTTGAGTAGCACTATTGCAAGCCTGTATATTCAGCCCGAAAATATTTTACTTGTAGACGATTATGAAGATGTGTTTACAGATAGAGTAATGACCACCCGTATAGATGAGGGTGTATTAAAAACACAACCAGAAGAGGTGGAGATATGTAATAGCATTTGGGATGGGCAATCTCTTATGGATGTTAGTCTTTTTGGAGAATATCAGTATAAAGGTTTTTTATTATTGCGTAATAGATTTTTTAAGTCAGCTTGTTTTAACACCAACCTTCAACGATGGTTTGCCGACAACGGTATTACTGATGTGTCACAGCTTAATGGATATACACGAGCTAAATGTATACAGGATGTAAAACTCGTAACTACTCCAAGCAGTATTAAATATTTGAAGTTTGGAACATTTGAAGCATGGCTTGACAATCTCGACACAGAATTTGGCATAGTTAAGTACGAAAAGCCGACTCATATTATGGACGGTAAATTAGTTCAAACCCATTATCAGCTTTTAAATACCTTACAGTTATCACAAGAAGATATGGAAGAGTTTTTGAAACCTTCAAAAGACTATCTAAAAGCCCTTAAAACGGACGAAACTGTTTTGAGGTATCACATTAAGGCTCAGACAAATAACACGCTCACAGGCGAAGCCATAGCCTCTAAAAACGATTTGGTGTACACTTTGCTTGGTATTAATGACAAGTTTTGTGATACTAAATTGTATTATGACACAGTAAGAGAGACTATTAGATCTTATAAGAATAATATGAAGAGAGGTCATATTTCCGTAGCTGGTAATTACTCAACACTTGTAGGAAATCCTTATGAGATGCTCCTACAATCAATTGGTAAATTTGACGGTACATCTCACTTGGGTATAGGTAATATACATTCAAAAAGATTTGCCTATAACCAAAAATTATTAGGATCAAGAAGTCCTCATTGTTGTACAGGCAATGTATGGGTCGCTTATAACAAAGAATGTCCGGAAATAGACACATACTTCAACTTCACTAAAGAGATATTGTGTATCAACAGCATAGGAGAAAATGTTTTGCAACGGCTTAATGGTTGTGATTTTGACTCAGATAGTGTATTAATCACAGACAATCCCATTCTATTAAAGGCAGCCATTAAAAATTATGATAAATGGCTTGTTCCAACGAATATGGTAGAAGCTAAAAAAATCAAGAGGCATTACACCGTTAATGACTTAACAGACTTGGATATTAAAACAAGTGAAAATAAGATTGGAGAAATTATTAACCTTGCGCAAGTGCTTACAAGTATTATGTGGGATAATATTAATAACGGTGCATCGTTTGAAAGTGTACAACCTATATATACCGATATCTGTCAGTTGTCTGTAATGTCTAATATTGAAATAGATAAGGCTAAAAAAGAGTTTGATGTACAAATGGCAAAAGAGCTCGAACGACTAACCACAAAATATCTCAAAGACGAAAACGGAAGCAAGTCACTGCCAGAATTTATGTTAGAGGTGAGCAAACAAAAAGCCAATCATAAAAGACATAAACATTGTACTTCTCAAAATAAGACTTACCGTTGTTATGATACCTCTATGGACTATCTTGAAAAATCAGTGCGTAAGCGTATAGTTGGTAATGATAAACACCCTATGTTGCCTTTGACTTCTTTTATTGATTTCAAGCCTCACTCTTCACATATTAATAAAGAGCAAGCTGATGAGTTTATTTACACTGTAAGAAAGAAACAAAGTGAAATAAATGCTGTATGGCTAAAAGAAGAATCATCGAATATAGAAAAACACGAGCAGTCAGAACAAATTTATCAAGACTTATTGACATATGTGTCTTATAAGAGAATTGGTTTAAGTACAATGAGTTATTTGCTACACGAAGCCGAGAAACCAGCAAACAAAGACATATACCGCCTATTGATTAAAATATTATTCTATTCCCTACCTAAAGATTTCTTATATCTTCTGCGTAAAAGTAAAACCCCAGTACAAAAATTAAAAATGTGTGAACAAGGAGATATAGAATTTTTTGGGGTTAGGTTTAAAAAAGCATAAAAATTTTGCCCCGATTATAGTCATAATCGGGGTGATTTTTTGCAATTTTGGGGTACTTCCCGCCCTTTTTTGGCATTCGGACACCCAAAAATCTCGAATTTTATGCGGTTTTTTGTCTTGCGAGTTAGGCTGTATAGGGGGACTCAATACAATACCCCATAATATACTATCATTTCTTGCATTGCAAGTCAAGTGATAAATTGAATTTAAGGAGTTTTTACAATTATTACAATCACAAAAAAAGAGAGTCAGATTATACGCTCAGAGTTTCCTGATGTATGGATTCCCCAGACAGGACGAGGAAAGCCTGCAAAAAGGCACAGAAGATATTTGCCAGAAGTGACCGAATATCTCCGTTTGATTGCAGACACAAATATTGAGGCAGCTAAAATACTTAAAGCAAAAAATCGTGCCTCTAAACAGAGACGAAAGGGTTGAGCGTCTTACTATGCAGAAAGCTAACACAAATAAATATATAGACAATTGGTGTTTACAGCGACCAGACGAAACCCACGAGGAATGGAAAATCAGGCTAATAGTAGCTAAAAAGAACGGAGAGCTAAATGGCACAAAATTTCCTTTGAAATGGTCTCAAATTGTAAACCTGCTTGGCGAGAGCGTATCATCTGACCACTTTAGAAAATATGCGTCAGGTGTATATGACTATTATAATTATAAAAATCAAGATAATGTAAGTACAAGAGTTCTTTCAATATCGGATTTGCATTTCCCTTATTGTAAGCCTCTTAGCACATTTGAGAAATACATAGGTCGTGTAGATATATTGCAATTAAATGGAGACCTTGTAGATTGCGCCCAGTTGTCAAAATTTACGAATAAGTCGAAATATGTAAGCATAACCAAAGAACTTATCAGAGCAAGACAATATTTAATTGACCTGATTCATTTGTTGAATCCAAAAAAGGTAATTGCAAACAACGGCAATCATGATTTGAGAATAGGTGATTATATTGCAAAAAAGACAAACAGTGAATTATGCGACATAATGCCGTCATCTGTACTTGATTATATCTTCACAGACGGATTTATTGATTATGATAACGAAATAGGAACGAAAACTGAGTATTCTCCCCTGACGCATGTATTCAAAGATAGCAACATTGAAATTGAATTTACAGGTAAATGGTACTCTCAGTTTGGTGATACGGTATTCTGTCATCCACGAGCATACTCTTCAGTAATGCTTAAAACCGCAGAAAAAGCTTTGTATTATTTTCGCAACGAGGGATTTGATTTTAGAAATATTGTTATGGCTCATACTCATCGTCAAGGGTATTATGTCATCGGAAATTCTGCAATCTATGAACAGGGAGCTTGTTGTGAAACAAGAAAAATGAAATATAGCGAAGGAAGATTGGTTAATTCTCAGAAAGAAGGATTTGTATATATGTGTTTCGATGAGCACGGTCACGCTATTCGTGAGAAAACCAAACTTATGTCTTTAAATTAAGGATGTGGTTATATGTTTAATAAAGAAAAAATGTGTGCATATAACCAAGAACTAATGGATAACTTTGAAACATATTTGAGTTATGAACCGTACTCTCCTGCCACTGTAAAGCACTATGTTGACGACACACGGATGTTTCTTAAGTGGCTATGGCATTTTAACAAAAATAAGTCTTTTACGAAGTGTACAAGTGAAGACATCAATAACTTTATTAAATATATGAGACACGAACGAGGAGTGTCTTATCAAAGACTTTCGGCAATGCGTAGATCCCTTCGTTTCTTTTGTCAATATGTTAAATACATAGAAGGAGACGAAGTGAATATTATTTTTGAGTAGGTGGTGAAATATGCCGAAGCGAAGTGAACGAATATGTATGTTAAATCAAGAGAAGCTAAAAAAAATCAATCCTGAAACACTCAAACTATATCATAAATATTTATTAGATATGAAAATCAGAGAGCTTTCAGAAAAGACAATTTATAATTATTATAATGATTTAGCTAACTGGTGGATTTATATATACGATTATCAAGACAATAAATCAGTTAAAGAGATTGATGATTCAGATATTTCTGAGTTTATCGTTTATTGCAAAGATCAGGGCAATAATACAAATCGTATTAAGAGAAGAATGTCAAGTATATCGGCATTCTTTTTATTTTTAAAGAAAAAGAGATTGATTGACGAGAACCCAATGAGTTTTATAGATAGACCAAAAGAAGGTCAGGCGGTTGTTGCACAAACATTTCTTACCACCCAGCAAATTCAGTTTATGAGAGAAAAGCTACAAGAGAATGTTGAAAAGGCTAAAGAGCAAAGAAAAACCAAGCCCACGCAGTATTACGAAGCACTTACAATGCAAGCATATGCTATCTTTTCGCTGACCACAATGGCAAGAATAAATGCTATTGCAAACATAAGATGGGAGCAGCTTGATTTTGATAGTCGTGTAGCTAAAGATGTTCTTGAAAAAGAAGGATATCTTGTTGAATTGTTCTTTAGCGAGGAAGCTAAAGAATATTTGCTAAATCTAAAACAATATAGAACAGAGAACAATATTGAAGATGGTGGATATGTTTTTGTATCAGCTCATAGAAAGAGTGGTTTTTGCACCCCTGCGACAGTATCAACACTAAGTGACTATTGCAAAAAGATTGGTCAAATGATTGGAGTTCCAACATTACATCCTCATGATTTTAGACATAGCGGAGCAACAGCATATAAAAATGCTGGTATGTCGCTTGAAGAGGTGTCCGTGTTGCTTAATCATAAAAGCACGGATGTCACTCGTAGGTTTTATATCAAAGAAGATAAGAGTAAATTACAAGCAAATAAAGACAAGTGCAATATCTAAATTGCACACGGAAGAAACGGAGAAATAATGGCACAAACAACAGAACTAATTAGTATGTTAGCCGATAAAGGCTACACAAAAAAGGACGCAAAAGAAGTAATCAAAGATGTTTTTGATTGCGTTGCAGAAATGTTATGTACTGGTCAACCCGTACAGATACACAAATTTGGTACTTTTTATGTTAATGAAGGCAAGGCTCGAAGAGGAACAAATCCTATCACGCACGAAATTATCAACATCGAAGCATCGAGATGTGCAAAATTTACAGCGTCCTTGTCTTTGAACACACAATTAAATCACGATAAGGAGTGATTCTTTGCCTAAAGTTAGTAAAATCGCTCCACCAAAAAAAAGTATTGACTTTAAACCGGTATACCGCTGCAAGAAATGCAAAAAGGAATTTACAGAGTCTCAAAGAGCCAAAGCATTTTCAAGAGGTTCTTCTCCATTATGGCAAGGTGACGGAAAGTTTTTTCCAGTATGTAAAGATTGTGTAGATGAATTATATAATCACTATCGAGAAGTTTTTGGAAGCGAAGAGAAAGCTTTAAGGCGGGTGTGTTTACACTTTGATGTTTACTGGTCTCCTGAGATATACGCTCTGTTAGGAGATACAAGTTCATCTCGTCCAAGATTTAGAGCTTATATGGAGAAGGCAAACTTATTAAAATACTCAGGCAAAACTTTTGACGATACTCTGGACGAAGAAGAATTAAAATTCAAAAAGGTCAAAGAAGGAAGCGCTACAGAGGACGATGTGATAGATTCTGTACCGTCAGGTGCTTTAAATTTTGGTGGTAGTGGTGAAAGCGAAGATGAGTTAAAAGTTAGATTAGGCATAACTCCCGCAGACGAAGCCTTTTGGGGATATGGCTATCCAGCCTATAGTTATGCTAATCTTAAGTCACTATACAAAAAACTCACTAAAGACAATCACAATTTAACCGTTGAGCAACAAGTGTTGTACAAACAATTATGTATTACAGATTTAAGAATCTCAGAGGCAAATCAACATAACGAAAAAATTGATTCGCTACAGACAAGCATGGGTAATATTATGACCAAGTTAGGAATATCGCCTAACCAGACAAAAGAAAGTGACTTAGCTGAAACAAACACTTTTGGTGTATTAATAAAAAAATATGAAGAGCGTAAACCTATAGATGAGTGTAAAAACAAGAATCAGTTAGTTTGGTATATTACAACTTATTTTCTCGGACATTTGTGTAAAATGCTAAAAATACATAATAGATACGCTCATATGTACGAAGAAGAAATGAATAGGTATAGGGTTGAGCGTCCAGAATACGCTGGTGAAGATGATGAAGCTATTTTTGAGTCGGTGTTTGCGGAAGCATTAAAGACCGCACCTTCTGACAAGGATGGCGGTGATGCTGATGACATCAACACAGACTGACAGTATTTATAGCACAAGTTCGGTTACAACCAAAGACCGAATAAAAGAACAACGACAAGAAACAATGGACAAAGTAAACACGGTAACTGGATACTACAGAGAACACCCAGAAAACTTTGTTGAAGATTATCTAAATATTATTCTAAAACCATTTCAATCTATACTTATATGTTTTATGAATATATGCAACCAGTTTATGTTTTTAGCCTGTCGAGGCTTAGGCAAAACATTTTTAGTTGCTATTTTTTGCGTTGTTAGATGTATTTTATATCCGGGAACAACCATATGTATTGCATCTGGTAACAGAAAACAGGCTAATTTGGTTTTGGACAAGATTATAAATCTTATTATGCCCGGTGCCCCTAATTTGAGAGCTGAAATTGAATCTTGGAGTATTACAGGCGAAAAGGGCGAAATCAAATTTAGGAATACATCAAAAATATTGGTAGTAACTTCGAGAGACTCTGCCAGAGGCGCAAGAGCAAATATTCTTATTACCGATGAATTTAGAATGGTATCAAAGGATGTCATTCAAACCGTATTGAAAAAGTTCTTATCGAATCCCAGACAACCCGGATTTTTCAAACTTAAAAAATATCAATATCAAAGACCAGATGGCAGTTGGCATGTAAAACCAGAATACCAAGAGAGAAACAAGGAAATTTATATGTCTTCAGCGTGGTTTTGTTCTCATTGGTCTTATGCGAAAGCAAAGGGTTATGCGGCTACTATGTTAGACGATAGTAAAAAATGTTTTATATGTGGTTTTCCATATCAGCTTGCAATTAGAGAAGGTTTGCTTATGAGAGAACAAGTTGAGGATGATATGGCTGAATCAGATTACAATGAAGTGTCATGGTCAATGGAAATGGATTGTTTGTTTTATGGTGATTTTGAAGGTAGTTTCTACGAATATCCTGTTATAAACCAAACACGAACAATCAAATATCCTTGGTTGCCACCCGATTATAGTAGGTTGGCAGGAGATAAAAAACTAATTATTCCGCCTAAGCAGCACGATGAAAAGCGTATTTTGTCAATTGATATTGCACTTATGGCAACGACAACAAAACACAAGAATGACGCTTCTGCTATTTTTATCAATAGCTGTGTACCTCAGAAGCAAAAAGGTGGTAGGTTTGTTCATAATATCATATATAGCGACACACTTGAGGGCGAACTGACAAGAGTACAAGCATTGATTGTGCGAAAATTATATGAACAATTTGATTGTGATTATATAGTCATTGATGCGAACGGTGTTGGTTCTGGTGTATACGATGCTCTGGTGGAAGAAATTAAAGACACTGAAACTGGTGTAGTTTATCCCCCATTGTCTTGCTGTAACAACCCAGATATGGCAAGTCGTTGTAAAGATAAATCTGCTCCAAAAGTTATTTGGGCAATTAAAGCAGGTGCTAAATTTAACTCAGACTGTGCATTAGCCTTAAGAGAAGGGTTTAAGTCTGGTCGTATTAAATTACTCATAAATGAGTTTGATGCAGAAACCTGCCTTAATGATATTAAAGGATATAGTAATCTTAGTCCTATTGAGCGAACAAAAATCATTAAGCAGTATATAAATACCACGCTATTGGTTAATGAATTAGTAAAGCTCAACATTGAAGAAAACAATAAACTTATTAAAGTTAAAGAAATGTCTGGTATGCGAAAAGACCGTTTTTCAAGTTTGTCTTACAACTATTATGTAGCAAGACAGATTGAAGACAGTATACGACAAAAAGGCAACACGATCTATTCGGCAAAAGACTTTTTTGTGTTTAGAGCACCAGACATGTATAAGTACCGTTAAAAGAAAGGGTGTGAAAAATGAATAAGATTGATAGTGTAGAAATTCATACTGAGAAGCAACGAACAGAAGATGATAAAAAATATAAAGAGCAGATAAAAACGACTCAGCAAAAATTTGCTGCTTTAAATCAGCTTGTGCTTCGAGACCTAAACAATGACAGAAACACACCTTCCTTTTTTCTGTACACAAAAGACGAAATCAATACATATTTATCCAATCCATATAGATACCAAGCACAGTTACGCAATGCGGTTATCTATATGTATTCGGCAAGTTCGCACTTTCGTAGAATTATCCAGTATTTTGTCGGATTAACAGACTTGTCTTATATTGTGTCTCCATACAATGTAGATATATCAAGTGTATCAGACACAAAAAAGATTAAGAAAAATTACACAAAGATTTTGCATACATTGGATGGGTTTAACATTAAAAGCTCATTTGACACTATCTTAACCGTGTGCTTACGAGAAGATGTGTTTTATGGAACTATGAGGGTGAGTAAAGATAACATCATGATTCAGCAGCTTCCCTCTGATTATTGTGACATAGCGTCCATTCAAGATGGTGTATTGGATGTTTCATTTAATTTTCAGTATTTTGATTCGAGGTCAGAATTACTGCCTCTATACCCTGTTGAATTTACAACTAAATATAATTTATATAAGCAAGATAATACACAATATAAATGGCAGTTATTGGATGCGCCGACATCTTTTGCAATCAAATGCAATAAAGATATTTTAAGTTATCCAGTGCCTCCTTTTGTTGGGCTTTTGCGTGAATTGTATGAAGTTGAAGATTATAAGCAGCTCAATTTGACACAAACCGAAATTGAGAATTATGCGTTACTGGTAATGAAACTGTTAATGAATGATGACGGCTCATTTCCTATGGATTATGAAATGGCTAAAGATATATGGAGAAACTTAGATTCCGTACTGCCTAATGAAGTAGGATCGGTTTTAACTCCAATGCCGGTTGAGAAGATTAGCTTTAATCATGCAAACACCTCTGATGTAGACAATGTAGCAGACGCAGAGAATCATCTTTTTACGGCAGCAGGTGTTTCGAGTCTTCTATTTAACAACGCAAAAGCATCGTCAAATGCTTTACTTTTATCTATAAAAGCCGACCAAGCAATTACTTATGGAATTGTGTTAAGTATTGAAAAGATGCTTAATCGTTACATTCATACCCTCTCACATGGCAAAATGTTTAAGATATCATTTTTGGATGTAAGTCGTTTCAATCGCAAAGAAGCTGGCGACTCGTATCTAAAAGCCTGCCAATACGGATTGCCGATGGTTTCGTATTATTGTGCATCACAAGGACTTAACCAGTCCGATATTGACAGTATGCACTTTTTGGAAAACTCTATTATGGGCATTCCCGATAAGTTTGTTCCATTGAGCAGTTCAGCTACACAGAGTACAAAGGCAGCGGATAGCAATGGAGAAGCGGGAGCACCAACCAAAGATTTAGGAGAAATCAGTGACAACGGTGAAATTGCTCAGGAAAGAGACGAAGAGTAATGAAATTTATTTATGTGACAAATGAAAAAGACAAACAACTGTTAATCAATGCAGGGTATTCTCTTATTTCTGTTATTGACAATAAGAGAAAATGTTCTACAAGCCCAACACTATATGTATTTGAGAACAAATCATCACTCTCAAATAATAAAGCTTTATTTGAAAATGTGGCTTGTATTTATTCAGACAAGTTAATGTTTTAAGCCTCACTCATTATAGAGTGGGGCTTTTTACATATTTAAAATCATCTGGAAGGTGGTGAGTAAGAGTGAAGCAAGATAAAAAGCGTGTGACGATTCAATATAGTATCCCTAATCACATTATACAGTACGACAACGAAGAAAAAATCAATAGTTCTTTTGCAAAAGGTGTAATTAAAGTGGCTTATGCGGGACTTAATCGCAATAAGACATACATATCGAAAGAAGCATTTGAAAGAGCTATTTGGTCAATTTTTAATTGTCCTGTTGTTACTCACTATCTACGAGAAGAAAAGGATTATGGTGGACACGATGTTGAGATAGTCACCACAGACACAGAAACAGAATTGGTTAATTTAACAGAACCTATCGGAGTAGTGCCTGAATCTGCAAAGTATTGGTGGGAATCCATTGAAGATAGCGGTGGTACTCATGAATATCTGTGTGTTGAAGCTTATTTATGGACAAGGCAAGAAGGTGTGTATAAATTACTTTCCGAAAACAGTGCATCTGAGTCAATGGAGATTTCTATTATAGATGGTGAAATGGACGAGCTTGGAGTGTATCAGATCAGCGATTTTGAATTTGAGGCTTTTTGTGTTTTAGGCGAAGATGTTGAGCCTTGTTTTGAAGGAGCATGTGTCGAAATGTATTCTCAAAGTGGCACTCATGACAAATATAGCGAGATGATGAAGGATTATAAAGCTATGTTCTCAGAAATAAGTAAGAACACACAGAAGAAAGGAGGAGATATTATGGATAAGAAACAAGAGCTGATTAAAAGCTATGCAGTAGATGTAAGTGATTTGGACATTGAAAATATTTCTATTGAGGATTTAACATCTGAGCTTGAAAGCAGAAAGTTTGCTTTGGAATCTGATGTTTGTCAGAAATTAATCCATGCAATGGATGATAAGAAAACAAAGATTACTCTCGATGATGATTCATTCTATGAAGTGCGCAAGTATTGGTTTGTGGACTACGACAGTGAGTCTAAAGAGGTATATTACGCAGATTGCGAAAACAGACAGCTCGTTGGCTTTAACTATGAACTTAAGGGTGACGATGTTGTGGTAGACGAATCTACAGCAAAGAGAAAAAAGTATGCCATTGTTGATTATGTAGAGGGTGACAAAGAGATTGAGTCTGCGGTGTTTAATATGGTAGACGAGGTAAAATCTCAGTTTTATTTGACACTCAAATCAAACAAAGAACAGTATGAAGCAAGTCTTGCAAGTATTACCGCAGAAAAGACTGAACTGGAAGAGTATAAGAAAGCAAAAGAAGCAGAAGAGCGTAAGGCACAGGAAGACGCTGTGTTTGCAAAGTTCAGTAATTTGGCAGGGGTTAATGAATACGAGACATTGAAAGCCGAGCATGAAGGTATGAACATTTCTGATATTGAAGAGAAATGTTATGCAATTATGGGCAAAAACGGCATGAGTTTTTCTAAGAAAACAGACAAGCCTCTGGCATTTGGTATTGATAAAAATGTAGGTGGCGTAGCGGATAAGAATAGTGTTATTGATGACACAAATGATTACGGTGGTCTTTTTGCCAAGTTTGGCATTAAACCCAAAGATTAAATAGAGGAGGCATTTATATGGCTGATGTAAAGCATGCTGTGTATAACAGCGATAATGTTAGTGCAACCACAGATGGTTCACTTATTGTTTCAATGAAATATATGGGTTCTGGTAGTGCAGCTACAGCAATTGATAACGGCAATATTGTACTTGTGGGTGAACTTATGGCAGGTGAAAAGCAGATTCATAAGGCAACAACTCCCGCAGCAAATTCCCCACGAGCTCAGCTTGCTATTGTTACAACTGTAGAGGAGGACAAGAAGGCTGTACTTAAATCAGACACAAACCTTGAAAAATACACAAACGAAGCCGGTAAAACTCTTAGAGGTTTCCGTTTCCATACAGGTGATACTTTTAGCGTTTCTGCGGAAGCTCTTGATGGTACACCGAAGAAGGGTGACGCAGTAGAAGTACAGGCAGGCACAAAGATGAAGGTTGTTGAAACTGCAACAGCCGCATCAACACAGATTGGCAAAATTGTTGACGAAACAAAGTATAAGAGATACACACTCTATACAATTGAAGTACAGTAAGGGAGGATTGTATTATGGCAGATAATAATAGCATTGTTCAGCTTGCTGTTGACGCATATCACGGTGAAGTTGGTAAGTATTCAAATAAGGACTCAATGGAAGTTCTTAGAAAGTCTCTTGTTGAAGCTAATGGTGGCTCAACCAAGCTTGATTACAAGAGAATTAGAGACGGTAAGTGCGGTCAGCTCTTCTCAATTGTAGAGGAAATTCTTTCTCGCACTGTAGTAGAAGGTCTTCAGAAGAGTGACTTCTTTAACAACTTTGTTGAGTTTAGAAATATTGCAGCCGGTGATGTAAACGCATTTGAAGTACAGGATTCTATTCTCTATCAGGTTGCTGAGGTTGCAGATGGCACACAGGGCGTTAGAAGACAGAGATTTGGCGGTTATAATACTGTAGCAATTGATACAACTCTCAAAATGGTAAAAATCTATGAGGAGCTTCAGAGAGTGCTTAATGGCACAGTGGATTTTAATACACTTATTGCAAGAGTAAGTGAATCCTTTAGTCAGAAGATTCTTGACGATATCTACAAGGTATGGGCATCTGCTACAGCAGACGATTTTGGCGGTACAGCCTTCTTCCCTGTTGCGGGCACATATAGCGAAGATACTCTCCTTGACACAATTGCACATGTAGAGGCTGCTGCTGGTGGTAAGACAGCAACAATTTCAGGCACAAAGGCTGGTCTTCGTAGGATCGCTCCAAGCGTACAGGGCAGAGACTCACAGAGTGATATTTACAATAACGGTTATTATGGTAAGTATTATGGTTCTAATGTACTTGCAACTCCGCAGAGACATAAGATCGGCACTACTGACTTTGTATTTGACGATAAGACTCTCAATATCGTTGCAGGCGATGATAAGCCTATCAAGGTTGTATACGAAGGTGTATCAACAATTATTCTTGGCAACCCGACAGAAAATGCTGACCTTACATACGAGTACCTTTATGGTGAAAAGTATGGTATTGGCATTGTGCTTTCAGGTGGCGCAAACACTGGTATTGGTAGATATACTTTTACTAACTAATGATACTGATATTCGGGCGTAGTTTTAACTACGCCCGTTTCAATGAAGGAAAGGATAAATCAAATGGCAACAGCAGTTACAACAACACGCAGAACAACCAAGACAAAAACAAAAACATCTGCAAATACGGATGTTCTGGAAAATCAGCATATTAAATTAAGAAAAACACTTCCGCCTGAAGCTATTATTCCTGTAATTAACGGCTTTCAGGGCAAACTTATTGCACAGAACAGAAGAACTCACGAAGAATTTATATGGGAAGAGTTCGGTGATGTTCAGGATTTGACATTTGCAGATGTAAAGTCAATCTATTCCACAGATAAAGCCTTCTTTTCTAACAATTGGTTTTTATTTGAGGACACTTTAGTTCTTGAGGTACTTAATGCTGAGAAATATTACACCAATGCGCTCACAGTTGAAGACTTTGATACATTGTTTGACAAAACTTCCGACGAGATTAAAGCAATTGTTTCAAAATTAAACCGCTCTCAGAGAATGTCAGTATGTTATAAAGCACGCAATGCAGTAGCAAATCACGAAATCGATTCACTTTCGGTTATTACGGCATTAGAAGAGAGTCTTGGTGTCAAATTAGTCGATAGATAAGGAGGTTTCCGATGATAGTCTCTTATGATGATTTTACCAGAGTTTTTCTGGATAAAGTAAAAGAGTGGAAGTTTTTAGATCCTCATCTTAGCGATAAAGAAAAAACAAGAGTATGTGATGGATATTTAAAACGAGCATGTGCTTCTTTCAATAGAAAGTGTGGTTATAATCTTTACAATAGAGATGATACAACAAGAACATTTTTAGAGAATTTTAACGCTGAAGATGTAGACGAAATTGTAGACATTATTACCGAAGGTATGGTTGCACAGTGGTTTAAGCCATATGCAAATAACGCAGACAACTTGGAAAACACACTCAACACAACAGATTACAGTGGGTATTCGCCTGCGGAAATTTTAAACCGTGTAAGAACAGCATATAAAGAGGCTGAAACATGTTTCAAAAACAGAGGAAATAATTACTCTTTTGAACACGGAGACTTAACGGATTTACATATATGAACAAACAAATATATTTGCATTATCTATCGTGTTTAATTAATCAGATATTTAAAATTCTACCCTTAAAAGAGCAAAACTCTGAATTTATAGATACTCATATCTCAGATATTATTAAAGAGTTAAAGGGGTTTGATATGCTTATTAAAGACACAGGATATGACGCTGTGATTATGCGTATTCTTGCTATATTAAGCTATTACGAACAAAATATTTATGTCAGCAGCGTTGAAGATGTGAGACGAAATATTTTCAAAATGATTACTCTATGTGAAAAGCTTAAATATAGAATTGAAGGTGATAACTGTGTCTTTATGGAATGAGTACATGAATGAGTATGTTTCGTTGCCTCAAACTAAACGACAGCAAATGATAGAGCGTGTGCAGCAGCGACAAACTGAATTATTACGCAATAAGAACTTGTCTTATGTAACTGTAACAATAAACGGTGAAGAAAGAGAAGCTGTCATTACGAGGAGCGACAACGGAGATGATATTAAGAATTTACTCTCTCTCCCTAACGAAAAGTTTGAAAGAGGTTCTCTGGTAGAATGGCAAGATAATTATTGGTTGATTATATCGCATGATGTACAGGATGAGTTATACACAAGAGCAAAAATACAGCAATGTAACTACACACTCAAATGGATTAACAACAATGGTGACATAATCGAAAGACATTGTATTATTACCAATAATGACCGCAATTCGTCTGGCGAAAGAGAAACTAAAGAAATTACTGTTGGTGACAACCGTTTAAACCTTATTATAGCTAAGGATAGTGAAACTAAGGAGTTATACAGAGGACAAAGATTTTTGGTTGATGATGTTGATGCACAACAGAACATACTGGCATATCAAATCACAAAACCTGATCGCCTGCCGGGGCTTTATAATGGTAAAGGTGTATATACTTTTGGTTTAAAAGAATGCAACAGATCTACCAATGATAATACTGAATTAATGGTTGCTGATTATTACACCTTGATTAATAACTCAAACAAAGACGATATAGATGTTCCAACTTCTCAGCCATATACTATTCGTATCGAGGGATGTAATGATGGAGTTTTGTATATAGACGAAGATTGTGAACTATCGTTTAGTATAGTTGATAAACAAGGTGATATTATTCAGAACTCAAATGGGTACGAATACTCTTTAGAGAATGGTGAAGATTATGTATCGATCAAGCCAAGTGCCGACAATCATACCTTAACGCTTTATGTTCCGCTTAAATATTCATTTATTGGAAAAAGAGTTACGCTAAGGGTTATGTCTTCATTATACAATTTATCAACAGAAAAAGAATTTGTGATTAAGGGGTGGTCGTAATGCAAGATGTTAAACATAATAGTTTTACAGGTATGACACTTCTTAAACAATTGATTAAAAAGCGTTGCTTAAACAATCAGAATATTGTGAATTTAATATGTATAGACACGGATAATGAAGATAGTTTCGTAGATGTAGTTAAAGGAAGTCAAAGCCCAGCCAAATCGTTTATCAAGCTGTTTCCTTATGTTCCTGAGACTATAGAGGAACAAAGTGTATTTGTGACAATGCAGTCAGGGGTAACACAAGTCAACTCGTCGGCTGTAAAAACGACATCTTTAATGATTTATATATTTGCACACGAGCAGTTAATGGATATGTTACAGGGCGTCCGTACTGATTTGCTTGCAGGATATATTGATGAAGAAATTAATGGTATGACAGATGTTGGTTTTGGGCGATTAGAACTCGTATCGGCTAACGAATTTAACCCCATACAGGATTATTACGGACAAGCGTTAGAATATACCTTGCAAGACCATAACCGCATAGGAAGCAAATTATGAGAAGTAAGGCAATTGATTTTTTAGATATAGACGAGATGACGCTATATCGAGGCAAACCTATTAAAATTTCTACTCATCTAACTCTAAAACAACCAACACTTGATGATATATGTGACATTGGTGAGAAACAATATTTTGCAGAAATAGGTAAAATTTGTGCAACACCTTCTGATTACAAATCAGAATTATATGATGGTTTTAATTTATGGTGGGATGAAGTAGATGATTTTGATTTTTTTACTTTAATTTATAAATCCATAGATAGTGATATTTTGTCACTACTTTTTGAAGAGGATATTGATTTACAAAGAATGGTACTGGTTAAAGATAATACTTCTCAAGATATTAAATTAATCGATACTAACACTCAGTTAATTATTGATAGGTTTGTTTACGAAATTATAGTTAATTACATACGAAAAATTCACAGATTAAAAAAGCACGAAGAGAAAGGTGGAAACACAACCACCAAAAGGTTCATGGTAGATGAAGATAGGGATAACAAAAAATACGCTCGGAAAGAGCACCAAAAAGCACAGTCAACCCTACTCCCTATTGTTTCTGCGTTGACTAATCACGCAAATTTTAAATATAGTTATTCAACGGTTTGGAGTTTGCCTATTTATGTTTTAATGGACGCTGCTGATCGTATTAACGCAATAAATGACTACGAAAACATTATGACTGGGTATTATAGTGGCTGTGTTGATTTAAAGAAAATAAGTAATAAAAGCGTTCTTAATTGGATGCGTAATTTGTAGCACTCAAGGGGAGTGCTTTTTATTTTATAAGGAGGATTTATTATGTATAATATTGACAATCTTGTACTTGACAGGGTTACTCGTCTTACGAAGCAGGATATTAGTTCAGGCGATATTGAGTGGACAGCTAATCAGATCAAAGATGGTACACTTGAGTGCGGTGGCGAAGCAGTAAATGCTACAGATAATGTCGGTGCAACAATTGGTTCATTTGACAGAACTAAGACTTCAAAATTTACAGCATCTAACTCTGTTATTAATCTTGGTGTGTTTGCTGACCAGTTGGGTACAAAGAAAGAAGTTGGTGCCGCTGATAAGAAGGTTGTAACTAAGAAGGTAGATGTTCTTGAAGCAAACCCTACTGCTAAAACAATTACACTCAACTGGACTCCTCTCACGACAAGTCCTGTAACAGCTATTTGGGCACTTACTACAGAGGGTGGTCTTGGTGAGAAATTTGCAGTCACAGCGAGTGACCTTGCAACAAATAAAACAAACTTCACTATTGCTGGTAAAACTATCACTCTTGGTGATGATATCCCTGTTAAGAGAGAAGACGGTTCTCCTATGACATTTATTGTTATCTATAAGTGTGAGATGGAGAATGCGGTTAAGATTACCAACTCAAGTGATAACTTTTCTAAGGCTGGTACTTTTGTTCTTGATAGTATTTGTCATGATGTTTGTGATCCATCAACAAAGATTTATACAATTATTGTATTTGAAAGAGCAAAGCTTTCTAACAATTTTTCACTCGAAATTAAACCAGATGGCACACAGCCTATCGAATTTGAAGGTATGACTAACTATTGTTCTAAAGATAAAGAACAGTTCTATGTAGTTATTCCCGAAGACGAAGCTGAGGCGTAATTATGGCTATCAGAAAGTGCCTCATTTGTGGTAAAGAATATGAAGCTTGTGTAAACTGTTCTAAATATGGTGGATGGAGGGCAGTTGCCGATACGCCAGAACACTATCAAATTTACTCGATTATACAGGATATGCGTCTCGGTGCTTCTCCGAAAGAACTCAAAGAACAGTTTGCACAGATTAGTAAAGAGGCTACGCAATCCATGATGCCAGAAATAAGGGATGTACTTATTAAGGGTAATGTTATTGACAATGGAGTAGCAACCGCAAAGCGAGGAAAAACAGCAATTACAAAGAAAACTGACGAAGATAATAGTAGTCAGAAATGATGTTCTTATAGGGAAGATGGGATTTTCTCCCTTATCTTCCCTATTCTTTTTAGGGGGTAAATAAAATGCGAATTTTAGCGGTTGATCAGGCTCGCAACGGTGGTTGGGCGATATATGACTACGAAAAACAAAAGCTTGTAGACTATGGTAGTTTTAGTTTTCCTAATGGTAAATACACATTTTCAGAGGCTGTTTGTGAGATTGAAAAGTATATTAGTCAACTTATTATAAAGAGAAAGATTTCAGTTGTATTTCTTGAAGATATTAATTTGAGAGCTAATGTATCAGTATTTAAAAATTTGGCACAGTTACAAGGCGTATTAATTAACCTCTGTGAAAAAAAGCATTATTTATACCAACTCATATCCCCCTCTGTGTGGCAAAATTATTGCAACGCAAGAGGCAGAACAAGTAAAGAAATTAAAGCAAAAATCACTGCAACTATTCCTAACGATAACAAAGCGAAAAAACAAAGTAAAATACTATCATTGCAGTATGTAAAGAATAAATATGACATTGATACCGATAACGATAACATTTCGGATGCTATCTGTATCGGAGATTACGCTGTACATAACATTAATATACAGCACAAGGAATGAAAGGATTTTATATATGAAAAAAAGCACAAATAAAAAAAAGGATTATAAAGAAATTCCAGTAATGACTTTTGGAAAAATTTATTACGCAGAAAAAAATGAGCCAAAGTTTTATGATTATGTATTTCATTCAGTAACAACAGATGATAAAAAGCCTGAAGAAATAGAACACATCTCTTTAAGAATCAAACATAGTATCGGTGCAGTACGCCTTTCAAATATCTGTAGTACAGTAGCGGAAACTGTATTTGATATATCAGAAAATAGATATCTTCCCGAAATCACATCTACATTGATTGATATGCAAATTCTTAGAGAGTATGCAAATTTTGCAATTCCTACTGTTTTTGAAAAAATGTATTCTTTTGTAACAGAAACAGGTGTTGCAGAGTTTGTCAAAAGTAAAATCAATCAAAAAGAATTGGCGTTAATATATGAAGGTGTTCAGAAGAGAATTGAATATATGCAGAAAAAGGAAATCTCCGAAAAGACCTATGAAACTGCATTAATTATGAATCAGTTTAAAGCATTAACTGAAAATATATCATCTATTGGCGATAAGGTAGACCTCAACAAGATGATGGATATGGTAAACCACATTATCAAAGAGGAAGAAGATAAGCCAAGCAACAGTCCACTTCCCCTCTTCCCTTCTGCTAAATAAGGGGCTGGTGGTATTAAGACTTTCAATTCGTATGACACATTTGTCAAAGCAATTAACAAGGCGGCTTCTCAGGTTTTAAAAACCGATATTGCTCAAGATATTAAAGACAAATTAAGAAAAAATATCAAAGCAGATATTTATGATACATATACTCCTACAACTTATGTAAGGCGTAGTGTGAATGGCTTAGGAAGCAGCTCCCAAATTCAAGATGTGTCCCAAGAGAGCAATAAGATTATCATAACTTCTGTAGCAACACCAAACCGCTCAGTTGTTACTCATCAAGTGCCAACCACTACATCGGACGCATTGATTCGTTGGATAGCAGGATATAGTCGGAATGGATACACCAGAAAGAGATATAGTTATACCTCTGACTTATGGAGAGCTATCGGATATGATGCCAAAAAATATGCTTTTATGGGGGTTCGTAATCCTATAGCGTCAACGAGAGCAGAACTAAACAATTCAGACTTCAAAAAAAGTATTACAACAAAAATTATAGCAAAGTTGAAATAAGGTGGTGGTATGTGTGGCAAATGAAAACGATATTTTTGGTATTTCCGTCCAAGTGATAGCTGGAACAAGAAACGAAGACAAGAAAATTTTCAAAAAGAGTGTTGGAGAATTAGCTAAAGCTATTGACGGTATTAAAATATATAATATAGAAGCCGATCAGAGTAAACAAGCCAAAGACCAATTAAAAAAGAGCGTTCAGACACTATTTGAAAAATCTCTTAAAAACCCTCCAAAAATTCCAGTAGTTACAATCAAAAAGTTTGACTGTAGTAACGCAATGAAGTCTTTGAAGAAAGACATTGAAAAAGCAATTGGCAGTATTTCGGTTGGTGTTACTGGAAATACAGTCAAAGCATCTCGTAGTCAATATAACAAGAATAACAATAGCAATCGGACGACAGCCGATGTGACAAGTTATCGACAAACCGCAAAAGAGTTAGCTCAGATTCAGAGCAGAATTCAAAGCATTATTGGCGGTTTAAACCTTCAAAAACAAGGATATCAGTTTTTAAATACACAGAATATTGAGAAATTTCTTACGGTATCAAGAAGTTTGGCTTCTGAAGGAAGACAGTTAGAGCAGTCATTATCTCAAGGGTTGGAAATTCCTGTCGCTGATTTAGACAATTTGAGTCAAAAGGTTGTAAAATTATCGCAAGATGTAACTGCAATCAATACAGAAGGCAGACAGAGTGTTAATGAAATTAATAATATTATTCAAACTGCCCAATCCTTATATGCTATCCTTGAGAGTCATAATTCAAATAGTGTAATTAGTGCTGAGTCTATAGACAAAACTAAAGCAGAATTACAGGAACTTATTGATACAGGGAGTCGTGTAGTATCTCCTACTGGTCGCACAAATGAAATATCTGCTTCCGAGTTACAAAGTCAATTGGCTGTTATTACAGAAAGCACTGCTGCCTTAAAGGAGTTTCAAGACGCAGAAGCTCTTGTATCACAAACGACTAATCAATTAACACAAGAGCAAAGCAAAAACTTGCTAACTGTGTCTGAATATCGTACTGCGTGGTCTCAACTTACAACCCTCATATCTAAAAAAGATATTATTGGTGATATGTGGAATAATGGAGAAGATATACCAAAAGAACTTCTTTCGTCTTTTGCGACAGAGGCGCAAGCGTTATCAACCTCTATCTCTAATACTGTAAACAACAACCGTTCTGAAATAGAAAAGATTCGGAGTGATATTGATACAGTATATGATGACATTCAAAACCGCAGTAAAAATGTAGCGTTTATTCCCGAAGGACAATTACAAGAAGCAAAAGCAGACTTGGAAGACATACGCCAAGAATGTGAAAAACTACTTGAAAATGGTGTATGGAATGGTGCAGATAATTCTTTTATAGACAAGTTCCAAAGTAGGATTAACAATATTAAAGAGAAGCTCAATACTGCCAACGCAACTGGCAAAGCGCAAGGATATCACTATGATATTTTAAATGGCTCAGGAGAGGTTGTTAATAATAGTCAGTTGGATAAATATTTGGCTAATATGCGAGCTTTGCGTCAGCAAACAACATCTTTACTTAACGGACGCAATATTCCTGACAATCTAAAAAACGAACTTAGTGACTACCTCCAAAAATTTCAATCACTTAACGAAGAAATAACCGCTACAAATCAAGTAACTGGCAAGCTTGGAAACAATGCTGCTTTACATAAATTTGAAACCAAATGGAGTCAGAGTTTAAAAACCGCAAATAAAAGCACGATCGCAAGTAGCAAAGCAGTAGAAACACTGCGTTTGCAGGTTATGAAATTTGCGAGTAGCAATCCTAAAGCTGCTCAAGCATACGCTGGACAAATTGAAACCATTTTAGATAAAACATCAGATGCTGCAAAAGTCAGCAGCCAACAGCTTAAATCTTTCCAGTCACAGTTTGCAAATATTAAAACTTCTGCCGAGTCTGCTGGATTGATGGGTGCAACCGCTCTACGCACACTTGCAAAGAACTATCTTAAATATGGTTCGTGGAATTTTATCACTTCGTCTATGAACAAAGCTATTGCTACTGTTCAAGACATGATACACATTGTGACTGAGTTAGACACTGCTATGGTGGAGCTTAAGAAAGTTACAGACAGCACCGATTCGACATATGACAAATATTTAACTACGGCAACTGGCAAAGCAAAAGAGCTGGGTACTACTATTAGTGACTTTGTTACAAGTACCGCTGATTTTGCTCGTATGGGTTATGATATACCTGACTCAACGCAATTGGCAGAGGTAGCAACCATATATGCTAATGTCGGTGACGATTTAGATGGTGTTGGCGAAGCAAGTAGTGACATTATTTCCATATTAAAAGCTTTTAACATGGAAGCTTCATCGGCACAAAGCATTGTCGATAAACTTAATGAGGTGAGTAAAAATATATTGCTCAAAGGTATAGAAATATATCTAAAGAAAAATAGCTATATCGGTTAAAAGCCAGTGATGGTTAAGACCGAGGAAAGACTTTATAGGATAGATAAAAATACATTGGAGGTTTATGAAAAAAGAACTTTTTAATACAAGTGATATAACAACTTATATATGTAAAAAATGTGGAAGTACTGTTCAAAAGAAATATGTTAGTTATAGATACGCTCTTACAACAGGAGAAATCGCAAAATGTCGTGCATGTGACTTTCAAGAAAGGCACAAAGAATTTGTTCTCCCTGTTGGTATGAATTACGATAGTTACCAAAAGCTTTTGGAATTGATATTTAATCAAGGCGTGTCTTCATTAAATCAAATGGAAAATATTTTAGATATTGATGCTGCGGTAATTCACAATGTTATACGATTGTTGAATATACAGGGAAAGAAGTTTACTTATACTTTGCAGTGTGAATATTGTAACAAACCTTACGACATCCCTCCTTCACAATGTTTTCCAATACATAAATCGCATTATTGTTCAAATACATGTTATCATAATTACAAAAAAGAAAATCCGATAAAAGGAAAGTGTCATCCTCAATACAATAGAAAATCTGTAAACTGTTCGTATTGTGGTAAAGAATGCTATGTTCCCTTGTGGAAAACAAATCGAACCAATAAAGAAGGGGTAAATCACATTTATTGTTCACAAGCGTGTTGCTGGAATCATAAAAAAATATATTATAGAGGACAGCGATCTAATTTTTCAAATTATAAACCTCCAACAGAGGTACAGATGGCAAGAATGAATAAAGTACAAGAGGCATTACGCTCAAAAATTTGCAATGGTTCGATATTAAATTCAAAGCCTCAACTAATAGTAGATGGTTGGTTGCAAGAGATGAATATTGACTATAAAAGGGAATATCAAATAGGAAATTATTATTGCGATAATTATTTGTCACAATATGAATTGGTTATAGAAGTGATGGGTGACTATTGGCACGCAAATCCCTTATATTATAACCACACAAATATTAATGCTGTACAGTGCAAAGATATAAAAAACGACAAAGATAAAGCACTGTATATCAAAAAACATTTAGGATGTTCGATTTTGTACTTATGGGAAACAGATATCAACCAAAATCCCTTACTATGTAAGACACTAATACAAAAATATATAACTAACAACTTATCCATATTTCACTCATACAGATATGAATTATTAACCAATAACACATTAAGAATCAAAAACACATTAAAATCTATCCAATTATAAAGAATCCGTAGAGACTGTAATACCTACACTGGTGACATTGTAGGTTGAGCTAAATCCTAAACCTGTGTTTGCAGGCACGGAGAAGATCCAGTCCGAACTCGCACTATAATCTAACAACGAAATGCGAGAACTAAGAGGAAACTACTTAGTCGCCACTATTTATAGTGGTCAAATCTACTTAATTTGTAGATAGTAACAGAATGAATAATTACGCTGTCTCGTCAGGTGATTTAGGCGAAGGCTTAAAGAACTCAGCCGCATCTATGGCTGTTGCGGGTAATAGCCTTGATGAAACCATTGCGTTGCTGACCGCAATGACCGAAGTTACACAGAGTGCAGATGAATCAGGTAATGCACTTAAAGTGCTTGCTATGAGACTAAGAGGTATGTCGGTAGAGCTTGAAAAGGCTGGAGAAGATACGGAAGGAATGTGCACAACAACTTCTGAGCTTCAAGACAAAATCAAAGCTTTAACAAAAACTTCTTCATCTTCAGGCGTGGATATTATGGACAATGGTTCGTTCCGTAGCACCTATGATATTCTTAAAGATATCGCTCTCGTATGGGATGACTTGGCTGATAAAAATAAAGCGTCATTACTTGAGCTTATTGCCGGTAAGAATAGGTCTAACTACGCTTCTGCTGTAATTCAAAACATTGGTACAGCAATCAATTCATTAGATACATCCGAGCACTCAGATGGTTCTGCATTAAAGGAACACGAAAAGTACATAGATAGTATCGAAGGTAAAGTAAAACAATTTCAGGCACAGTGGCAGGAATTATCAACAACAACATTATCAAGTGATATTGTTAAAGGCGTAGTTGATACTGGCTCTGGATTGTTAGGATTTTTAACACAAGCTAATGAATTGCTTTCTCATCTTGGAGCAAACATTGGTACTCTTTCCATATCTGGCGTTGTGTCTGGATTAATGGGAAGCGACAAGGGTAAACCCAAATTGACGGGTTTTAGGAGTATGCCTATCTATTTCGAGAAAGTAGCGTAATCGTGCTATAATCAAGAAATGGTGATGTATGTCGTTAAATGAGAGGTTAAACTGCAAACGGAATGATAGCCGTTCTGGGAAATGGTGATGAACAATATGCCATATGGAGACGAAAGTCAGAAACAAGTTATTGTTCGGCGTATGTCAAAAGCTAACCGCCGTAATAAGCCATAATCAGCATCCAGCCGCATAAGCGGAGGTTCAGAGACTATAAGCCTCTTGAGGTAGTTTCAACGATATGAAATGACCTTAAATTGTATAGTCCAAATCGACACTGAGACAACAGTGACTATCATATAAAAGAAAAGTTTTATAAACAAACAAAAAGAGCAGTATTATAAAACACTGCTCAAATTATTAATTAGAAGGTGGCTTTACAATCATTACATTGATAGTTCTTACCTATCTTGTTGCTTGCTAAGCCGAGTGTGAGAGATGAAGCTACTCTGCTACTTGTTGAAATTTTAGTAGTACGCAGAGAACCGCAATATGGACATTTAACAGTTGGTCGAGAGGCTTGTTCGTCAAGTCGCTGCTTTAAGCACAAATCCCACTGCTTATTGTTTTGTAGGTGTTCTTTGAATAGATTGTTGTCATATTGAGGACAATCTTTAAAGAGTTTTTCATACCAATAACGGTAATCAAATTCATAAATACCTATTGACATATTTTCTTGTCTTTTTTTGGATCGTTCTCGAAGCATTTGGTCTGATACTTCAAAAAACAACCTACGAGGTCTTTTAAGAAAACCTATCCAAGAACACTGGCATGTTTTGTCAGATATAAGTGCTGGAAAACAGATTAGCCCACATACTGGGCATATTGATAATTCATACATATAAAAACCTTCTTTTAATATAGGTCTAAAGATAAGATACTCCAAACTTATTTAGACGAGAATCAAAATAAACATATTGGATGGTTTACTACTGCCAATAAAAAAAGGGTGCGGCAGGAGACTAAAACAGCTACTGACAAATATGAAGAATATAAAGCCTACGCCGAAAGCTTAGATGACAAGGTTTTAAGAAATAAAGTAACTGCTAATGAAGCAGATATACTCAAGCAGTCAAAATTTGCAGAAGCTACTAAAGATTTAAACCAAGAATTATTAAAAGGTATAAAATACAACACAGATTATGCCGAATCAGAGAATCTGTTAAGTAAAAATGCTAAATCAATGTCCGGTGCCTTTTCAGGCATTAAAAGCAAGCTATCTTCATTAGGCTCTTCGTTAAAGAATATTGCCGCAGGTATTGGTAATATGCTTATTGTGCAAGCTGTAATGAGTGCAATTTCTTTTGGTTTTGAAGCGCTTGATAACTATACCCACAGAGCCGAAAACAACCTATCAGACCTTGAAAAGATCGCAACAGAGATTAACGACAAAAAAGACGCTTATACATCTCATTCAACATCTGTAAACAAAATCAAAAATGAATACTACGAATTAGCTGATGGTGTTAATTCGTATGGAGAAAATATCTCTTTAACCTCTACTCAGTATGAGAGATATATTGAACTTTCTAATGAGATTGCACAGATGTATCCAAACTTGGTAAAAGGTTACTCAGCCCAGAATGACGCTATCTTAGAGTGTAAAAATAATGTTGAAGCTCTTAATAAGGCAATGACTGATGAGAAGAATGCTTATTACGAAACCATCGTGTCTAAAGAGCAGGATAGTTTTGGCAAAGCGTTAGAAAACATTGCCACGAATCAGGGAATATTTGGTGGGAATGATAAAACCTATATCACCCAACTCAAGAATATTGACGAAATTGTAAAAAAAATACAATCTAAAGAAGATATCTCTCTGATGTGGGCAGATATGCACAATTTGGACACTATTATTAAGGGTGCTGGTATTGAAGATATCCTCCGTTACGATAAAAGCACTGGAGAGTCAATTTATAAAATCGAAGATCAAGACATATCAACTGCCATCTCGTCAATTCAAAACTACAAGGCAGCTTTAAATCGTCAAATTAACGATTTGGTAAACAACAGCTTTAAGCCTGTGCTTGATGCATATATTCACTATACTGATGAACAGTTTAGCACATTGGACAGTAAAAGTCAAGCTCTTATTGAACAATATATAAATAGTGCTACATGGGATAACTTCTACAGTAAGATTATTGATCCTGAAGCGAGCACGGCAGACAATTTAGAATCAGTTAAGCAAACTGTATCGAGTATTGTTAAAGCATTTAAGAATCCAGAATTAACCAATACGCTGGACGAGGTACAAACCCAAATAGATGATATTAAAAGCGGAAAAATAGATGTCTCAGGTTTTAAAGATCTTAATAATAAAGTTATCAATGCTTTGTCGGGCATTGATGGAATGAACGCCGATACAAGAGAACTTTTTGTAAAAATGTTGTTTTCTGATGTAGAAATTGCTGACGATGTGGATATTAATAAAGCAATTGCGAATATTACAAAGCGTGTAGCTGGTAATCTGCAAGGTGGGTTCATTCCGGGTACAAATATTAGAAAAGACTCTAAAGAGAAAATTCAGTTAAGTGAAGATGTTAATAAATATTTATCTACGCTTGATTTTAGTACCATTAAACAGATATACAACAGCGATGCTGCGTTAAACAGTTTAAAAGATGTTCAAAAATTAGTAGAGAAAATCAAAGCAGAAGCATCGAATGGGTTCTCGTTCAAGATCTCAACCGAAGATGCTAATAAATCCTTAGAGTCAACTTTTTCAGCTTTCAATACCGTTAAGTCGGCTATTTCTGAGTATAGCGAAAACGGAACACTCTCCTTTTCTACACTTCAATCTTTATTGTCATTAGATAGTTCGTACATTGATATGCTTATCAATGAGCAAGGCGAATTAGATTTAACTTCTAATAAGTTCAGAGAATTGGCAAAAGCTCAGCTGGAAAAGCTTAAGGTTTCTTATTTGCAGGCGTCTTTGGACGAAGTAAACCAGTTAGAAAACGAAACCCAAGTGCTTGAGTATTTAAAGAAAAATCAACAGGGTGCAACTGAGTCGGCATTAAATTTAGCAGATGCTAAGTGGCAAGAAGCTTACGCAACAGCGGCGGCAAAAGATGCAGAGCAAGGCACAGGCGACCTATATCAACAAGCTGTAATTACAGCAGAAAGTGCTTGGCGTAAAAAGGCGGCTTTAATAGACTACTATGAGTCTTCACTAAGCGATTTATCAACTACTACTGATGAAGTCACATCCGCTACAGAAAAACATAAAAAGGCACTTGAAAATGAGGAAAAGGCTTTAGAAAAAACTAAAGAGGCTTTGGAAAACAAAAAGCAGGCATTAGAAGATAGCAAGGATGGTTATGAAGACGCTTTATCTGCAATTGAAGATTTAGTCGATTGGACAGAAAAATACATTAAGCAAACTAAGCAGAACGAAATAGATGCACTACAAGAACGCAAAGATAAAATTGACGAACTTATTGAAAAGAAACAGGAACTTCTTGACAAAGAAAAAGAAGAAGCTGATTTCAACAAACAGCTCAAAGAGAAAGAAAATGCTGTTGCTTCAAACGCATTGTCTGCTGCTATTACTGGACTGGACGATAGTTCCGCAGGTAAAAAAGCTCACAAAGAAAATGTTGATGATTTGGTTGAGTCCAGAGAAGACTTATATGATTATCTATCAGACTATCAGTACGATACTCGCAAAGAAGCTTTGGATAAACTGAAAGAAGAGACAGATAAGCATTATGATGATGAAATCCAAACTATTCAAGATTTCTTAAACAACGAGGTGTCTTTACACAGAGCTGCATGTAATATGATTGACAATGACAATGGCACATTGTATAACAACCTGTTGTGGTATTGTCAAAATTACACTACAACCACAGAGGCTGAGTTTAACCATATGTGGCAGTCGGCTCAAAGTGCTCTTTATGAATATGGCACTGCACAGCTCAATGTTATGGATTTAATGAATACACTACAATCTCGTATCTACGATGTAGACTCTGCTATTGCTAATGTGACAGGAAGCATTGACAACTACACTTCTCGAATTGATAGTTTGAAACAAAAAATTGACGAGTTGGGCAATTCTGCGCAGACCACTAAAGCAAAGATTGATTCAGTTAAAATACAACCATCGAGTATAACAGGTCATGGGTATAAAATTACCTATAACGGCAAAGTGTATAAAACCAACCTAACGAACAAAGAGGATGCTGAAACATATTTCATAAGTCGGATCAGTAAAGACTGGTATGGCGGAAGAGCGCTACCGGCAGGTTCTTTATGGTCTAAAATGAAAGCGTATGCTTCTGGTACAAAATCAGCTAAAGGTGGTTTGTCTATTGTTGACGAAGAGGGCATCGGTTCAGAACTTATCCCTACATCTCTTGGTAATGGCAGATATACAATTTTACCACAAGGCAACCCTGTATTTAGCAAAGCGATGACAAATGAATTGTTTGAATTTGCATCAGCTCCAACTGATTATTTTGCACAGAAGTTTGGTTCTGAAATAACACCGAATGTTGTGAACAATAAATCAACTGTTGTTTTCCCTGCTATCAACATCAATGTGCAAGGTGATGCGACTCAGGCTACTGTTAATGCACTGCACAAGGAGTCTGAGAAAATTATGAATAACACTATCAAAAAACTTATGTCTTATACTGTTAATAATAGGCACTTGTAATAGTTTTTGTCAAACCGAAGAACGATATGCAGCTCCTCGGTTTGACAACATTGTCATATATCTATATATTCGTTCACAGTATTGTTATCATTATTGTCTATATAGTTACAAAATAGTAATTTGAGCAAGGTTTTAACAAAATTGTTATCAAAACAGTCAAATTTTACTTGACAAGTGTGTGGTTTTGCAATAGACTATTAATAGTTACATTTAAAAACATAGACACAGGTACTAAGATATGGGACGGATTGAGATATTTTCTATACATAATAACAACATAAGACGAAAACAATTAAGAACTTTTGAAAAAAATATTTCCATTTGGTTTATTGGTATATTGGTTAGTTCTATTCCCATACTATTTAAAACAATGAATTTAGTGTTGCATGGTCATGCAGAAGAAATTAGTTTTGTATCCATATTTTCAGACAAAGATATATTTTTCTCTATTTTTAGCATTGCTACATTGCTACTAGTAGAAATACTTTTAGTCGATGGAGCTAAAGGTGGTAAAGGTTTAAGGATATATTTATTAGGTATGATGACCATCCTGTTAGCATTATATACTATGGCTGTATTTAGTGACGGATGGTATCGTTATTTTAATCAAAATATAGCTATGTGGATAAATATTATATCATTGGCAAGTGTGATAGTCGTGGGTGTGTTACAGTTTTGTAGTCTAGCTACTATCAATTAATACACGGAGGCATATTATGGAATATTTCTTTTTAATCTTATCTGGAATTGTTGGACTTTTAGCTGTATTGCATTCGTTAGGACAGTTAATATCTGCTATCAAAAAACAAAAGCAAATCAAATATGAAACACATTCATCTCAAGAAAAATCATACAAGTATGAGCTAGACGCAGATGTATGCAATAACAGAATTCGTGGTTCTGTCCGTATGAATCAGGGATACATCAAAAATGAAAACAATGTCAAAGCAGAAGCTGATGAAATTGTGTTTCCATAAGTAGGGGTAGATTATGACTGATTATCAAAATATATTTTATACTTTTTGGGAAAAGTATAATTATGTATATAATAAACAAAAAGAGTTATGTATATTGTCTGAAGAGTATGATAATGAGTTATGTACATTTGTTCAACCTATTAAAGAGCAAAAAGATTCATTGGATCATATTACGAGAGCTTATAAAGATTATTATGACGGTATTGCTGGTAAAAATAGTACCGATGAAAACATTGAAGATAATTTAGATAAAGCATTGGGGCATATTTTTCGTGCCTATTACGACACGGCGGATTTTTTTAGCATTGTAATAAGGCGTACTTTAAGTATGCACTTGCAGCAATTTACATATAAGCAAATCATTACAGTATGGCGTGAGTATGAAGATAATCGCAGATGGTTAGTAACATTTCCTACACTTATGGCTGGATTACGAAATAATAAGGGTATAAATTCAAGTTTTCATGATATTAAAGAAAAGGTTGATGCGTATTATGAACCAATAGAGCATCTATTTGAATTATTTAACACATTTATGTTGGAAGTTTACCCTAAGTTATGCAAGCGATATGACCCGCCAGTAGACTAATTATTTTAAAACTAAATAGTAAAATATTGTAAGAGAAGATGGAATTTCATCTTCTCTTTTTTATTGCAAAATTAAAAGAAAGGCTGTCGGTTGACAGCCTTTTGTGTTACTTAGATTGTTCCATTTCGTGAGCTAAATAATGTATTGACTCATGATAAGTACACCAATAACTGTTATTAGCTCTTGGTCGGTCACATCCATCTTCAATACAAGTTGATGAACAATTTGAGCCAATCAATGAAAGTAACAGTATTACGCCCACTATAATGCCAATGGTAATCAGTTTTCCACTATTGTTTTTAGTGTTATTTGCATTCATTATTCTTCACTCCCTTTTTGTTTTATTTTACCATAATATTTTTATTTTTACAAGTAAGATTGTATATTTATCTATGTTTTTATTAAGGAGGTGTTTTGATTGTATAGAGATTGTTATTTTACCTATAATAATATATACTCAGGCGATTATAATTTAATTTTAGCTTTTATAAGTGACGATAGTAATGAGTTTGCAAGCGGGGGCGAATATGAACCCACTACTGTGACTCTCCCCCATAATGCACAACAGCTTTTATACAATCTTAATTATGCTGAACATCCACTTGAATTTTCAGTTGAAATTATTAGTCCAGAAGATAATATTCCAGCCGAAGTAATGATTGAAATTAAAAATTGGTTATTCGGACAAGACGGTTGGAAACGACTTTATTTGCAAAATGAAACATCCGACTATTACCTCAACGCATTATTTATTCCGGACAGTGATATTACCGATGCACGAGGCTATAGAGGTTTGCGTTGTAAGGTACAAAACGATAGTGGTTTTTGGTATAAGGACAACGAAGTTGAGTTTAAAGGGGTTGCAACTAAACCGTCAAATACAGGACAAACATTATCTTTTGAAACTACAATTGATATTGAAGGACAACCTATCAATAACAAAATTTGTCCTATTATTGATTTAAAGATCGGACACAACTGGACAGAACATCAAATAGATTACACATTATCGAATTATAGAGTGTATGTTGGAAATAAACTTAATAAGTCTATGTTCGTTTTCGATGCGAATGTGAATTATCATACAGATAAAGATGCCGTATACGAACTGGATACTAAATATGGAATGGTAACAATGAAAGAACCTAATGAAAAAACTTTTCATTCACTCACTCCCCCATTCATTCAATACAACGGAGTTATTAAAGATAATCTCGATTATGTATCTTTATTTTGGATTGGCAATGGTCAAAATCAGATTTATCTATATATTAAATCCGCAGATAAAACTGACGCTAAACATAACTATGCTTACGATGTTTTCGATCCCGATAAAAGCTTAGTTTTAAAGTACACTACAATGCATAGGTTGGGTGGTATTTAATGCAAACACGAAATTACGCACAAGAGACTCCCGACATGGTGTTGTATAGACAAAATAAAAAGACCTCACTTGGCTATGTCAAAAACATACACAATTGGACTGCTGATTATAATTTCGGAGCAGCTTCGGAAATGAGTTTTGAAGTGCCTAAAAAAGTTTATGACACTCGTACCAACAGTTGGATGGACAATCCTAATTATGATAATCTAAAGCCTGATATGCTTTTGTATCTCAATGATTCAACTGAGTATTTTAAATTTACAGGAGAAAGTTATTATGCAGATTATCTGTATAATTTAAAAGGCGGAGGTACACGAAAAGATTATGAGTTATCGTTTGATGTTAATACAGCAATTAACAATTTCAATATTAAAAACGAAACTATGCTTTTTGATATTGGCACTACATACGGTTACGAGTGGGTGTGGGGCGGCACTATTAATGATGGGGTATTTAAAGATTATTCAGAAGATTTAGATTTGTACCAGCAAGGATGGTATGCTTACCAGTATTTAGCTTGTAAAAGTTTTATACCTGTCCATAAAGGAGATGTCATTGCAACAAAATGTTTTAACGGTGACACTCTGCGGTACTCATTTAAAATTCATTACTATAAGGAAGCTAACGCAGATAGCTGGCTTAAATCTGATGATAATTATTATCATGAATCATCGAAACAACCATTCCGAAGATATGTAGATTTTACAGTAAAGGATAGCGATGGTAATATTGAAAACAATACTGATACTATCGATGAAGGATATATCCGAATAAGTCTTGTATGCAGCCAAGCAACATATAACAACAATACTTATCTTACATATATTCCCAATGCCTCTTGGGTGCAAATTTTTTCAAGAGAAAGATTGTGTACACACTTTGAAACAAATAAAAATAAAAACTATGGCATACGAAATGTATGGTGGGTTATTACTAACACAGAAGAAATAAATGATAACGGAAGTAATGCTGTGCTAAAAGTAACAGCCCAGTCTTATGAGATGACTTTATCAAAAAGAGCGTTTTCTTTATCAAACAGTACATTACCACTATTTGTGCCTGATCATATTAACGACCTTGTTACCAGTGATAATTGGTATTACGATTGTTATGGCAACACAAGACATAAACAAAAGTTTGTCCGAGGATTGCTAAATCAAATACTTGACTATCTTCCACAATGGAAAATAGGATATGTTTCTCAAGCCGTGTGTGTTAGGTATAGAACACTTGACGATGTTGATAATGCAAATGTTTATACTTTTTTAAATAATGATATCGCTTCGTCATACCAATGCTATTTCATTTTTGATTCAGAAAATATGACAATTAATATAATAGATGGAAACATAGAGACAGAAGAGCGGCGGTATTATAATACTGATGAAAAATATTTAGGCACTCATTCTAAGGCAATATTAACATGGCAAAATGCAATCAAAAATACGAATGTTCACACAACTAATGATAGGTGTATTAGTGCATTAAGAGTGCATACATCTAACGATCAATACGGATTAGGGTTAATCAACCCTACGGGAAATAATATATTGTACAATTTTAGTAATATTGAAAATCAATTAGATTATGTGGCTGATGACACTAAAAACAGAACCTTAAAAGAAGCTCTTACGGTGTGGCAAACAAACATTGAAAAACAGTCTGTAAAATATGCTAATGACGGGGCATTATTGATTGAGTGCAATAAGAAGAAAATAGAGCAAGTTTCTAAAGTGTCAAAAGCTTTAACAACATACTTAACAGTCGCAGATACAATTAATACACATCTACTAGACAAATATGGGTTTAGCGACAAACCGCTCCCTAACTCTTCAAGTGGAGAGTTGCGTTATGCTTATCAAGTTCTTGTAGATGACCATGTGCGTATTCCGAGTGGAATGAGAAACCCACCATACGATTACATCAATTACGATTGCTATTACTCCAAATCTTTATATACAAAATTGTATTCGGCAGCAGAGACATATTGGAATACAAAAAATGATTATGATAACGCAGTAACCAAATACAACATATGTTATAACAAGATGCAAACAGTAGCTAAAAAGTTTACACTGAATTACAAAACGGCACTTCAGGCAAACAAAGACGGTATTGCAACAATCCTCTCCCCTGCTGAAATTTTGGAACTCCAAAATTACATTACTGAAGGAGATTGGACAAATGACAATATTGTATTTAGTGATACCTATTCCGCTAATGATATTATAGCAACATTACAAGAAGCAATGGCTCAAGCTAAATCTGCCCACGACAATTATCTCAGTAAGCAGTGTTATGAATTTGAGATTGAATCAGCGAACATATTAACAATTCCCGAAATGAAGGATAACATTAGAAATTTAACACTTGGTACAGCACTATCTCTTGAAGTAAAAGACGGTGATTGGCAGTATCCTATTTTGCTTTCAATTCATGTACATCATGGCGATGTATTAGATTTTAGTTTGACATTTAATACAAACTATTCTGCCAAGCCTCTCAAGAAGAGATTTATTGATTGTTTTAATACGATTTCACAAACAAGTGTTAGAAATACAACATTTAATTTTACAGAATAATAGGTGGTGATTATATGATTATTAGACATTTGAGCATTGATTGTGCTTATATTAATAAGGTGCTTGAACCAATCACACAAAGAGAACACGGTGTGACTGAGTTTGAGATTGAGATTAAAAATCACGGTGCTGATATCGACCTTTCAGAATGTACGCTTGCCACCTATTATGGATTAAAACCAGATGAGCATAAAGTAGGTGTTGAATGCAGAGTAGATAAAGATAAAGGTCTGATTTATTTACCTTTGTATTTACAGATGACAACGGCTGAAGGTGTGCTAAAAGGTATTGTAGAATTACAGTTTCCTGAAGGTAATGTAAGATTTTCAGGCGTTAATTTTAAGGTTTCTTTTGCACCAGATGACACCAAGATTGAAAGCACTGATGATTTTAACATCTTAGAAAATTTTATCTCTAAACCGACTACAAACGGTGTTGTCGGACAGGTATTGTCTATAGACAATGACGGTAACACTATTTGGCGAACACTTAAAGAGTTTGACGGTGATTATGCACATTTGAGCAATAGACCTTCTATCAATGGCGTTAAACTTAACGGAGATAAGTCACTTGAAGATTTGAACATTAAGCAAACCTATACTGCCGATGATATTCCGTTTGCAGATGGCGAAACTTTCCAACAGAAATTCAACAATGGTGAACTAAAAGGACAAGATGGTGTTTCGGGTGCTGACGGAATTACTCCGCATATTGGTGATAACGGCAATTGGTTCATTGGCAAAACAGATACAAATAAACCGTCACAAGGTACAAACGGCGTGAACGGAAATGATGGTGTAGGCGTTACAAAATCCGAAGTTAATACAAGTGGAGAGCTTGTAATTACATACTCGAATGGAGATTCAACAAATCTTGGCAAAATCGTAGGTAAAGACGGTCTTGACGGTACAAATGGACAAAATGGTTTATCAGCTTATGAAATCGCAAAAAATGGTGGTTTTATCGGCACTAAAGAGGATTGGTTGGAATCTCTTAAAGGAGAAAAAGGCGAGCAAGGCGAACAGGGTATTCAGGGCATTCAAGGTATTCAAGGTGAACAGGGCGAAAAAGGTCAGAACGGTGCGGACGGAATTGGAATAACAAACTCTGAAATCAACAAGAATGGCGAGCTTGTCATAACTTATTCCAATAATACTGTCGATAATCTTGGTGTTGTAGTAGGTGCTGACGGTAAGGACGGCACTAACGGAACAAATGGCGTTGACGGTACAAACGGTATTGACGGTAAGGATGGCATTGGAATAACTAATGCTAAAATCAATAATTTAGGCGAATTAATACTCACATATTCAGACGGCAAATCTATAAACCTCGGCAAGGTTGTCGGAAAAGATGGTGCTGACTTGTCAAACGAGGTTGCAGATATTAAAGCATACATCGGCTATACCAGTGAAGATATAGTAGGACTTTGCGTTGATTTTGAAAACAAGACATTTACTCGGCTCGCAGGAGCGGTCGGACTGTCGCAGGGAGTAGATTTTAATAAGTTCGCAATGTATGGTGGAAGAAGAAGATGTAATGTTTCTGACGACGGAACAATTCTTGCTTATTACGGTGATGAAGGCTATACGGAGGACGGCTCAAATGGGCAGGTCATGGTTTTTCAGCCGAAATTCTATTATAAAGTTGTTCCACTCAAATTAGAAAAAAACAACGATTCAAGCATCGGCTATCATCTAAGAAAAGTGAACTATTATGTAAGCTCGAAACCCAAAACAGGCTTTAAATTGCACCCTGCGTTCTATGACGAAAACGGCAATGCGATTAATTACATTCTTTTTTCAGCTGATGAGGGAAGCATGTATGATGTATCTGCAGGAGCTTATGTTAATGATAATGTTGATGAGTCTATCACTTACGAGGACGGTGATTTACTTTGCTCGGTTGCGGGGAAGAAATCTATCAGTGGCTTAAGAAAAGGACTTGGAACTAAGTCAAACCTTGAACAAATGGCACAAAACCGTGGTTCAGGCTGGCACTTGGAAACTATTAAGGCAACAAGTGCAAATCAACTTCTGATGATTATTGAACTCGGCACTATGAACTCGCAGACAGGCATCGGTCAGGGTATTGTCAGCATCCCCGATAACAAGGCATATAACTGTTCAAGTTTGACAGGTTCAACCGCTGAACTTGGTAACAGCACAGGTCAGGCAACTGAAACCGTTAATGAAATAGGCGGTACGGAAACAACCTACAATGTAAACGGTAAAGTTTCCGTTACATATCGTGGCGTTGAAAATCCTTACGGTAACATCTTTAAGCACATTCAAGGTGTGAATGTTTGGGGCGACGGCTCTATGTGTGGCGGTCAGCCCTATGTTGCAAATAATTTCACATTCAATGAATCGAAAAACTCTGATAATTATGAAGGAGTTGGATTTACGCTTCCCAATGCAAATGGTTACATAAATGCAATGGGTTACGGCAAAGAAGAATATGACTGGCTTTTACTGCCTTCGGAAATTGGTGGCACATCTGCACTTCCTGTTGGTGATTTCTTCTATGTTACATCAGATTTGAACGATTACTGCATCGTACTTGGGGGCGGTAGTTGGAATTATGGTAGTTTTGATGGTAGTTTCTTTGGGCGTTGTGGCTACAATGTCGGTTCTCGTGACAGAAGCGCTGGCGGTCGCTTACTGTATGTGCCAACTGCCAAAGTATAAGGAGGAATAGTTATGATTGATTACGGAGCGGTAAGAAGCACGGTAAAGCCTGATAAAGTTGAAATTGACGAGTATTCGGTGTGGGTGAACAGCGACATCAAAGAAATTGAGATGCAGTTAGAAGTTGAAAGTCATACCGAGTATGAGTTCAATCAAGTACGCTATACAAAGGACGAGTATATTAAACTGATTGATGAGAGGAACACAACACTCGAATCACAGCTTACCGACACTCAGCTTGCACTTTGCGAAATATACGAAGGGATGATGTAAAAATGGTAAAAATTTACGCAGAATTAATCCGTAAGGGATTAAAAACTATTGACGATGTTCCTGAAAGAATCAGGGCGAAGGTACAGGAAATTTTAAATAACCAAATGGAATGATAGCGAATTTGAAGAGTTTTAAAAGGAGGGTTTTAAAGCCAAATTATTCGTTATAGTGTACAAGTAATATTTCTATTTATGAAAATTCAATGTATATATTAACGAAGTGATAAGGAGGAAGATAATGAAAACCTACAATAAAATATATACAGTACACGCTTGGAAAGACAACAACAAGTTTTTTACTGTGACACAAGGCGAGGGCGGTATCAAATATCCTCGTCTTATGGTCGTGGATGATAAAGGAGCAATTGACTTAACTGGTTCGGCAGTTACATACACAATAACTCTCCCTCGTGGTTCTGAAGAAATTGTTGACGCAACAATTATAGACGCTAAGCGAGGCGTTGTTGAATTTGAAGTTAAACCCTCTATGACTGCTTATGCAGGTGTGGGTGAAGGTGAACTTAATATCACCATTGATAACAAGGTTTTGAAAATTAGCGGTATTAATCTCACTATTAACAAGTCAACCAGTGGTCGTGTAATTGAAGCAAGTGAACAGTTTAGTGCATTATTAACCTTGATATCCAAATATTCTAACATTAATCCTGAAAACAAGGATTTGAAGATTTTGGAGAACTCTGATATTACGGACACGGCTAAGAATTATCCAAGCATTGCATATCTCCTAAATAATTTTTGGAGTAACAATAATTTGTCACTATTGAGTGCAACTGCGTATGGTGTTAGCAATTCAGGAGTAGTGACAAGCTTATCGAAAATACCGACAGCTTCGTTAAGTAAAAGATGTCTTTATTTTCCAGCAGGTACTTATAAGTGCAATGGTATTGCTTTGTCTAATATTGATGACTTGACCATTATTTGTGATAATGCTAATTTTGTATTTTACAATCAAGCTACTAATTCGACAGACGCTGCTGAAACGACTGTGCAAGGTTCGTTTTTTAAGTTCACTAATTGTAATAATTTAACAATTATCAGGGGTTGTTTCGATGGACAACACAAAGTGTCTCAGTGTATTACATTAGTTGGTTGTCAAAACAGTAATATCACAAATGCAACCATTAAAGGTGCAGGAAACAAAGCATCTTCATTTGCTGCTGGTATTAATTTAATTAGAGACTGTTCTCAGTTTAATATCAATAATGTTATTGTATCTGACATTAAGGCTGGTACTGTATCTGAGGATACATTTATCCACGCAGTCGGTATAGGAGTGTCAAGTGTTAATGGTGAGTTTAGTCAGCACGGATATATCAGCAATTCTCAAATTAGCAACATTAATGGATACAAAGTTGGCAACAAAGAGCCTGATGGAGATGGTATTTATTTAATTCAAAGACCTTCTGCTGACTGTAGTGGTGATAGTTATATTACTGTATCCAACTGCACAATTACTGACTGTGCAAAAAGAGGCATTAAAGTAAGTACAAGATATACCAACATTGACAATTGTTACATTGATATTGATGGTTGGGGTGCGGCAATTGAAGCACAATACGGTAAGATGACACTTAGAGACTCAACAATACACAATAAGTATGCAAGTTGTGTAACTCTTGATTGGGATAACGGCACTAATTATATTGACAACTGTAAACTTTATGGAGCAGATAAAACTGAAACATCTACGCATGGAGACAAATACACTGGCAATGGCATTGTGCTTAATCAGAGACTGTCTGTAACAGGTACATATTATACCAATGAACCGTGTAGTGTTATTGTACGACATTGCACAATTGAAAATGTGACAAGTCCGTTAAGATCAGGGTATGCAGCAGGATTGACTTATCAATATCAGTCTATCATTTTTGACGATTGTCAAATAGGACATTATCGTGGTGTATCTGCAATTATGTTTGATGCAAGTATGATTTCGGCAATTAATAAATTATCTTTATCTAATGTTAATTATAAGTATGGTACAACTGAAAACGAAGTACAAACTGCAAATAATCAATACTTTGGTTTGACGAATAGTGGTAATACTCTCGATATTGGTTCAACAACATATGTTAAGCCTAATCATATGCTGTACACCAATAATCTTACAGACGATTATAATAAATTGTTTAGAATGTACGACTTGTTAGATAGCGACTTTGGTGAACCAAAAGCTAATGTATCAGATGTGTTAGAGGATGCTCCAAATATTTTATCGTGTACTAATGGTACATACACAAGCAAAACCAATACTCACTTTAGTGTCGTAGCAACAGACAATACATTGAGTATTAAATGCGATACAGCATACACAAGTGGCAAGTCTTTCGTCTATGTTAAGCTTGATTCATTGGAATTGAAAGGCGGTACATATAATTTCTATATAGATAATATTACACCAGTTTCATCAGATGTGACAATTACTTTCGCAGATTCGTCTTATAACATAATTGATACATCTCTGGAGTTAGCGTTGAATAAGGCTTCCAAGTCATTGATTGTAGACGGTGTAACTAAACCTATTACATATTTACGAGTTAAGCTTGCAGCGAACAAAACAATTGATATGCAATGCACTGTATCTCTTGCTAATCGCAATAAAGTCTTAAAAGGCAATCTTGAGGCAAGAGTTGCAGCGCTTGAAAAAATAATACAAACAAAGGAGTAATAACCAATGTGGTGATTGAATGAGTAATGAAATAATTGAAATCATTAAGACTATTAGTGTATGCTTTGGTTGTGCTACTGCTATATTAACAGTGTTGACTGCTATCGTCACTCCTCTACGCCGTAAAATAATCGGTTGGGTGCGAAATACAAACAACACTAATGACACAATAGAGAAACTGAACAAAATTGAAGAAATGTTAGAGTCTCACATTTCTCTTGATACAGAGAAGTGGGATATGTCGGTTAAGTTGGCTGAAGCAGTGAAGGCAGGTTTGAGAAATAGTATCTTAGAGTTGTGTGACAAGTGCATTGCAAAAAATAGTATCACCTCGATACAAAAGCTCAATTTGATTGACCTGTATAAAGAGTATCACAATCTCGGAGGAGACACATATTGTACTGATAGATATAAACTGGCATTACATTTGCCAGAAAAGAATATTTAAGGAGTTGGTTATATGATTAACTGGACAGTAAGATTTAAAAATAAAACATTTTGGCTTGCACTTATTCCTGCGGCACTTCTGTTTATTCAGGCAGTAGCTAAAGTATTTGGGTTTGAGCTTGATTTTGGTGAACTTGGCAACAACCTTACGGCGGTAGTGAATACCATATTTGCTTTGCTTGCAGTGCTTGGTGTTGTGGTCGATCATACAACTAAGGGTACATCAGATAGTGAACAGGCTATGACTTATGGTGAGCCTAAGTAATTAAATACAATACATAAAATTAGCACTCATCTCTTAATTGAGGTGGGTGCTTTGTAATTTAAAACAGATGAAGGTGAGGAATAATTATGACAAATGCAAATTTTATTGAACTTGCAATATCAGAGGTACGCAGGTATGTTTTAAATCACTTAGATAAGTCAGATGGTACACCTGTTTTTGACATTTTTGTAGTGTGGTCATGTAAGACTTTGCAAAACCACAAATGCCTTATTAGCACAACATTACACGATGGTATGTACTACGAATGCACATACAATGGCGATAAAAACGAAATGTATCTTGACGCATACAAAAAGTTTGAAAACAAAAAAATTATTTGTGAAAGCGAGGAATAATTATGAGTAATTCAAAACTTGTTGATTACACAAAATTAAGCCCAAACCACAGCGGTAAACGCACACACAGTATTGACCGCATTACTCCGCATTGTGTTGTAGGTCAGTGCAGTGTTGAAACCCTCGGCAATATTTTTATGAACACAGCTTGCGATGCAAGTTGTAACTATGGTATTGGTTATGATGGCAGAGTATTGCTTTGTGTTGATGAAGGTAATCGTTCTTGGTGTAGTTCGTCAAATGCAAATGACCAGAGGGCGGTAACAATTGAATGTGCAAGTGACACAACCGCACCGTACACGATGAATAGCAAAGTATACAACAAACTTGTTGACTTATGTGTTGACATTTGCAAGCGAAACGGCAAAACTAAACTGCTTTGGTTTGGCAATGAGAGCAAGACGCTAAATTATTCGCCAAAGTCGAATGAAATGGTTTTAACTGTACATAGATGGTTTGCAAATAAATCCTGTCCGGGCGATTGGCTTTACAACCGTCTTGGCAATCTTGCAAAAACAGTAACTGCAAAACTTGGTGGTAAAACAACAGATACGGAGGAAGAAGAAATGATTAAATACGGTTTACATAACACAGCTATACTTGCATTCAAGAAACAGTTGATTACACTCTATAATATGGGTATCATCAAGACAAAGGTTGACAACTCGGACGGTTTCGGAGATGGCACTTTAAAGGCTGTAAAAGAAGCACAGAAAGCAGGTAAGGTCACAGTTGATGGTATTGTTGGAGAAAAGACAATCAATGCTATCTATCATCTTATTAATGACGGTATTCGAGCAAAAGACACCAAAATCGCCAATGCTAAAAGGGCACTTGGCTGACAGACCAAAAGATAACACATAAGTTCGTACTGTGATACTTTAGGGTATACGGTCTTGGTATTTCTGCAATGTTTTTCGAGCTTGTGGGGCATAATATATTAGTGATCGCCCTGTGATAATCTGAGGATTCACAGGCAATTATGACATTTAGTGTCAGCCCACTTGGGCAGATTTGTATAGTGGTAACATCTACCTTTAGATGTCAGGAATGCGAACGCAACTACCTTTCTGTAGAATACAGATGAAATGGTTTAGATTCTTGGTCGTAGCACGATGCCAGCGACTCAAAATAATTGGACAGCGAGCGAAGATAAGACTATGGTTGACCAACATAGAGGAAGATAAAGAGGTGGGTTGGTTTATGGCGTACCAATGGTCATAAACGCCAATTTCGTTTTTTTAGAAAGGATGTTAAAAATGTCAGTGCTTGCAGTACCGATAAGTCAGTCTTTCGAGGTAGATAAAAATAAAGTTAAAGATTTTGACAATCAGTCTCACCACAAAAAGCAATGGATATTAGATAGATTATCTAAGTATAATAAAAATGAAATCAAATGGGATTAAAATAATCCTTTTAAATGATTGTCGCCCACCACTGGCGACTAATAAGTGACTGGCTCGATAAATATGTTTCGCATCCGACCAGCGAATAATAAATCGGTTGAATTTTAATCAAGTTAAAAATTGGTAACAAATGTACATTTGATGACTAAATATAGGTAGACTTTTAATACGCTTAGGGAGTATTATGTAGGTACAAGGAAAGGTGTATATTATCGTACACATTTACATATCATAATAGTACCATTATTAAGGTGTGTGTGTTATGTGCTTTTCCTTTAGAAAAAAGAATAAGAAAGGGAGTAACGATATGGCAGTTATGCAAAAACCAAGACAGGCATTCATCCTTGACAGCAAGAAAGCTAATGATTTTTTTAGCATTAAGTCATCTAAGGAGCATAATAAAATCATTGAGAAGAGAGCACAGTCGTTGCGAAAAATTCTTAAAGATGAAACTAAGAAGAAGTAAAAAGTTTGCCAAAGAAGAGTTGTTTAGTTTAAAAAGATTAAATGGTAAAACTTATAAGTATTGTAAAAATTTTAATTGTGGCAACGATTATTTAAACCAGTATGCAATAGATACTTCTACAGATATTACAGATGCTGTGAGCTTTATGTATGTCGATAACAAAACAAATAAAGCTGCGTGTATCTATTCATTGTCTTGTTCAAGTATTATACATAACAGTGGCGACAACTTATCTCTTATTCCTGCGGTTGAAATAAAAATGTTCGCATTAGATGTGGCGTATCAACATAGGGATTACTCTGATAATCCAGAGGACGGAACTTATGGAGATGTATTTTTGTCGTTTATAATTTCGACAATTAGAGATTTCAGCGAATCACAATGTGGATGCGATTATGTGGTGTTGTACTCTGTGCCACAAGCAGAAAGTTTTTACAAAAGGAACTTCTTTGAAAAGTTTGCAAGATATATGCAACCAGACAAATCAATTATTAATACAGACTGTGTTCCTATGTTTCATAGACTATAAGACAAAATAAGGTATCAAAAACCATTAGGTTTTGTATTGAGAGGGTTAATGACTTTCCCATAGTTTTTAAATTTTTAGGGGTAACTCGATTTGAGTTACCCCTATTTTTTTTGTATTTCATAATAAAGAAATAGTTAGGAACATACGAGATACCGTACAATTCCTAACTATCAGTTAAGCATACTTGTATTTTTTTAATTTGTCGTTTTTAGTAAATTTTTAGTAAAGTAACGATTGTATTGTTAAATCCTACAATATGTTGTGATAATACGGATTTACAGTTCTATATATTGCGTTTTGCTCTTTTTTAAAGCTTATTTCTATTATAAAACAGAAATAAGCTTTTCACAATATCAAAATTTAAATTAACATTAAATTTTTACAATCTTTAGCATCAGTACAGATAGCCGAAGTGGTCAAACGGATAAACTACAAACTGTGCCTTACCGATTACATCATCAACATCTATAAGACCGATTTTTGTACTGCGGCTGTCCATTGAATCCTTTCTGTTATCACCCATAACAAAAATTTTGCCCTCAGGAATAACTTCCGGAATTTCATTGTCGCCTATATTGTTGCCGTAGGTTGAACCCTCTATGTACGGTTCATCAAGAACAACACCGTCAACTATGATTTGGTCGTTGTCATAATCGACCTTAACAGTCTGTCCCGCAACAGCGATAACACGCTTAATAATCGGACTGTTATACTCTGCACCGTGAGAAATAACAACGATATCGTTATTTTTGGGAGTGTAGAATAGATTTGTTACGATAACCTTGTCGTTAGTGGCAAGTGTGTTATTCATTGATCTGCCTTCAACATCAACAAGGCGGAACAAAAAGATAAGGCAAACCACAACAACCGAAATTGCAAACAGGATACATCTTACCCAGTCATAAAAACCGGACATTGCGCCTTCCTCTTTTGCAACAAGAAATTGTTTTTCGGAAATTGACGGTTTCTTATCCACATACATTTCAGGATTGATATCTGAAGAATCGTTCACACCCTCAGGCTGAAGCACAGCCATATTAGCCTCATTGACATTATTTTTGCTTTTCTTCAACTTTGTCACCTGCTATAAAGAAAAATAGTAAAAAAAGGGACTTTTAAAAGTCCCTTTTGATTTCGTGAATTACTTACGAATCTGCTCTTTAACCTTAGCAGCCTTACCAACTCTGTCACGGAGATAGTAGAGCTTGCTTCTGCGAACCTTACCGTAACGAACAACCTGTACATCTTTAACATTGGGTGAATGGAGAGGGAATACTCTTTCAACACCAACGCCGTAAGCTACTCTTCTTACAGTAAATGTTTCAGCTACGCCACTGCCTCTTTTAGCAATAACAGTACCCTCAAACATCTGGATTCTTTCTCTTTCGCCTTCACGAATGTTTACTGATACCTTTACAGTATCACCTACGCTGAACTCAGGTGTTGTTTCCTTCACGCTTGCTGCAGCAATAGTCTTTAATGCGTCCATTTTTTATCCTCCTTATTTTTCCGACATTCTTACCCAAACGAGCAGCGGACTGTCACATCAAAATGACGGTTAAACCGTTATTTGAACCTCGTCGAGAGTTACGACGGTTTCAAATGCTTTAATATAATACCACATACGGAATAATAATGCAAGTGTTTTTTCAATTTAGTTTAAAAAATCGGAATATATCCCGTCAAGCTCCGATTAATGCGATGATATATTTTCAAGCTTTTTAAGATATTTTTTGAAATAATCAGGCAATTCGGAAGTGAATTCAATATATTCACTGGTTTTTGGATGAATAAAACCGATTTTTCTTGCATGAAGGCATTGTCCTTCAAAATCAACTTTTTCATTCTTTACGCCATACACCTTATCACCAGACACGGGATGACCTATATAAGCCATATGCACTCTGATTTGATGAGTACGACCTGTTTCAAGCTTGCATTTTATATGTGTGTAACCTTTATACCTTGTTATTACCGAATAATGAGTAACCGCATTTTTGCTGTTCTTTTCGATAACACACATTTTCTTTCTGTCTTTAGGATTTCTTCCGATTGGAGCGTCAACTGTTCCCTCATCATTTTTCAGATTACCAAATACAATTGACTCATACTCCCTTGTAAAAGAATGCTCCTTAATTTGTTCTGCAAGAGAACGGTGAGCAAAATCATTTTTTGCAACAATCAAAAGACCGCTTGTATCCTTGTCGATGCGGTGAACAATGCCGGGACGAAGTACGCCGTTAATTCCCGAAAGGCTGTCACCGCAATGATAAAGCAAAGCATTTACAAGAGTACCGTCATAATTTCCTGCGGCAGGATGCACCACCATTCCCTTTGGCTTATTCACAACAAGCAAACATTCATCTTCATAAACTATATCAAGAGGAATATTTTCCGCTTTAGCCTCATAAGGCGTCGGATCTGGAACATTTACAACAACAATATCACCTTGCGAAAGCTTGTACTTTTTTGAAACAACAGAGTCGTTTACAAGCACAGCTCCGTTCTCAATAAGATTAACAGCGGCAGAGCGTGATAAATCAATATCTGCATCCGAAATAAATTTATCAAGTCTTATACCGCTTGTTTCACAATTCAGTTTAAATTCATTCATTGCTTTTGTTGACCTTTTTTTCGGATTTCATAACATTAGAGAAAAACAGAACATAAACTATAAGAAGTAGTGTTCCGACTGTAATGCAGTAGTCGGCAAAGTTACAAACAGGGGGAAAGAATGAAACGCTGATGTAATCGACTACAAAACCGTAAAAAATCCTGTCAATCAAATTACCTATTCCGCCGCCGATTATAAGTGCCGCAGAAATATAGAACATCTTTCCTGACGGTTTCTTCTTGAACATAATATATATTATTATTGCAATAAGAACAGCAGTAACAGCTACGAAAAACCAACGCATATCCGAAAACATTCCGAAAGCAACGCCTCTATTCTCAACATAAGTAAAATCAAGTAATCCGTCGATGGCAGTTACCGAACCGACAGGCTGAAGATAGGTAAGCACAAAATATTTTATTATCTGATCAGTGGCAGCTAAAAGCACGCCGATTATAAGAGCAATAACAGGCATTTTATCCTCCATAAACATAAATCGGTGTGTTTTATCACACCGATTTATTGTAATAGCAGTTATTATTTAAGATTCTGAACACAGCGGAAACAGATTGTAGGATGCTCTGCACACTGACCCACCGTCTTGCTGATAGCCCAGCAACGCTCGCACTTTTCACCCTCAGCTTTTTCAGGTTTGATTTCAAGCTCACCGCCGTTATCAACAATTTCAACTTCGGAAACTATGAATGCTGCACAAAGCTCAGGCTCAGCCTTTTTAAGGAATTCAAGTGTTTCTCCGCCTGCACAAAGTGTTACCTTTGCTTCAAGCGAACCCTTAATTGTCTTATCCTTTATAAGGGATTCGAGTGACTTTTTAACATTATCACGAAGTTCGTGGATTCTGTCCCAGAAAGCCATAAATTTATCGTCAACATCAATAGCGATGTTTTCGGGAATCTCATTAAAGATAACATGTTCTGCATTCTCATTTGAGGAATGAGGCATGTATTTCCAAATTTCATCTGATGTATACGCAAGGAGCGGAGCAATCATTCTTGTCATTGCGTCAAGGATAACATAGATTACGGTCTGAGCGGCTCTTCTTGAGAGGCTGTCAGCCTTTTCTGTATAAAGTCTGTCCTTGAGAACATCAAGATAGAAGTTAGACATATCAACAACACAGAAGTTGTGAATGCTGTGATATACAATATGAAACTCATAATTATCGTATGAAGTTCTAACCTTTGTGATAAGGTCATTAAGCTTTGCAAGTGCCCATTTATCAATCGGCAACACCTTGTCAAAGTCAACCATATCTGTATCGGGATTAAAGTCAGAAATGTTACCGAGAATGTATCTTGCGGTATTTCTGATTTTTCTGTATGATTCGGAAATCTGCTTGAGAATGTCCTTAGAAATATGAACATCAGTCTGATAGTCGGTTGATGCAACCCAAAGTCTGAGTACATCAGCACCGTACTGCTTAATAACATCCTGTGGGCTGATGCCGTTACCAAGTGACTTACTCATCTTTCTTGATTCATCGTCAAGAATCATACCGTGAGTAAGAACAGCCTTGTAAGGTGCTCTGCCTCTTGTAGCAACGGATGTAAGGAGTGATGACTGGAACCAACCTCTGTACTGGTCGTTACCCTCAAGGTAAAGGTCAGCAGGTGATTCAAGGTTATCACGCTGTTCAAGAACAGCGGCATGTGATGAACCGCTATCGAACCAAACATCCATAATATCTTTTTCTTTATCAAATTCAGTACAACCGCACTTCTTGCACTTTGTACCGGCAGGAAGAATCTCTGCAGCTGTGTGATTGTACCAAGCGTTTGAGCCTTCTTTACCGAATAAGTCAGCAACAGCAAGCATAGCATCCTTATCAATAAGAGCCTCACCGCAATCCTTACAGAAGAAAATCGGAATCGGAACACCCCATTTTCTCTGACGGGAAATACACCAATCTTTTCTTTCTCTTACCATTGATGTAATTCTGTCCTTGCCCCATGCAGGAATCCACTTAACCGTATTGATAGCGTCAACAGCCTCATCCTTGAAATCGTCAACCGAACAGAACCACTGGTCTGTTGCTCTGAAAAGGATAGGAGTTTTACATCTCCAGCAATGCGGATACTGATGGACAATTTTCTTTAATGCAAAAAGTGAGCCGTTTTCTTCAAGATAGGCGGCAATCTTCTTATTAGCCTCATCAGTTGTAAGACCTGCAAACTGACCTGCTTCTTCTGTAAGAACACCGTTAGAATCAACAGGACAGATAATCGGAATCTCAGGGTAATTCTGACATACATTGTAGTCGTCAACACCGTGTCCGGGAGCTGTGTGTACACAACCTGTACCGCTTTCGAGAGTTACATGCTCACCAACGATAACAAGGGACTCTCTGTCAAGGAAAGGATGTGCTGTTTTTATATACTCAAGCTCACTGCCCTTTACCGTTGCTACAACTTCAAAGTCTGTTATACCTGCCTCATCAAGAGCAGACTTATAAAGCTCTGACGCCATAACAAGGTATTCATCACCTGTTTTGATTACAGAATATTCAAATCTCGGACCTACGCAAATTGCGACATTCGCAGGGAGTGTCCAAGTTGTAGTTGTCCAAATTACAAACTTAACCTTTGAAGGATCGATTCCCATATTTGAGAAAACGCCCTTATCGTCGGTTACATTAAACTTTACATAGATTGAATGGCAAGGATCTTCAGCATACTCAATCTCAGCCTCGGCAAGAGCAGTCTTACACTCCGGACACCAATAAACAGGCTTTAAGCCCTTGTAGATATAGCCCTTTGTAGCCATTTCTGCAAACACTCTGATCTGTTCAGCCTCAAACTCATGATTAAGAGTGATGTACGGCTTATCCCATTCACCGATTACGCCAAGTCTTTTAAACTGCGTACGCTGATCGTTAATGTAGCCTTTTACGAACTCTTCGCACATTTTACGAAGTTCAACAACAGAAATTTCAGCAGAATTACCGATACCGGCTTTCTTTCTTGCTTTAAGTTCCGTAGGAAGTCCGTGTGTATCCCAACCCGGAACATACGGAGCTTTAAAGCCTGCCATATTCTTATATCTTACGATAAAATCCTTAAGAATCTTATTAAGTGCATGACCAAGGTGAATGTCACCGTTAGCATAAGGAGGGCCGTCATGAAGAATGAACAGAGGCTTTCCCTCATTTACTTTCATAAGATTTTCGTAAACCTTTTCATCTTCCCAATTTTGAAGTGTAACAGGTTCGCTTTTCGGTAGACCTGCTCTCATAGGGAAGTCTGTCTTTGGAAGATTAAGTGTTGAATTATAATCCTGGGACATTTTATATTCTCTCCAATATCTAAAATCTAAATAAAAATCAGTCGGCAGTTACATCATAGTTATCGCCGAACTTGAGATGACTGAACTTGCTCTGTCTTTTAGGATGAGCAGATACCTCTTCAGTTTCAGCAATCGGCTCAGCTTTCATTTCCGAAGGTACTGCAATCTTAACATCATCTTCAACCTGAGGCTGTGCAGGAGCTGTCACTTCCTCTGTAGGATACTTTTCGTCAAGTTCAGCCTTTGAAGCCTCAACATCGGAGGTTGAAGGAAGATCATCAATTGACTTAATATGCTTACTGTAAAGTGAAATAAGTTCATTTCTGAGATTAGCCGCATCTGACTGAAGCTGTAAATAATGCTCTTTCTCGGCAGCAGTCATATTGTTTGCGTCAACAAGGAGAGTCTGAGCCTTTGTTTCAGCATCACGAACAATCTTTGCAGCCTTTTCCTTTGCTTCTCTTATGCAGGCATCAGCAACCTTCTGTGAAGCAAGCAAAGCGTTTCTTACTGTTTCTTCATCTGCTCTGTACTGTTCAACTCTTGTTGCAAGAACATCAATCTTATGAACAAGGTTAGTTTTTTCTTTCTTCAATTGTTCAAAAGAAACAATGACTTCATCAATAAATGAGTCAACATCTTCAGCTCTGTAACCACCGTTAAGAGTGGCTTTTCTGAAGCTTATATTTTTAATTTCATCAATTGTAAGCATTTATCTGCACTCCTTATTTATAATGTATAACCGAAATTCTCATTCGACCTTTTCCTGTAGTTCCAAGTATACCTTTTAAAACGAATTTGCCTTTTCCGCGAATTGTAAAAACATCATTTTCCTTTAGGTTAAAACTGACATTTTTAGTTTCTTCAAAATTAACACATACGCTGCCCGACATAATGACAGTCTTTGTTTTTTCTCGAGACAGTTTACATACAGCGGCAACAATATTATCAAGTCGTAAAGAAGAAACTATAAATGTTTTTTCTTCCACTCCTCTTCCCTGCGGAAGCTTTGACAAATCAGCATCATCAACCTTAACGCCGACTCTGCCGACTTTTGAAATCTGCGACTTGACATAATCGGACAATTCCGCTTTTACAAATACAACAGCCCGTCCGTCCTCAACAAGAATATCCCCGACAGTTTCACGCTCTATTCCGAGCGACATCAAAGAACCGAGAAAATCACGATGAGTGAGTCGGTCGCATTTTCTGAATGAAAATTCAATGCCGCATATCGGGAACATACTCGTACTCGGTTCGTCAAAAAACAAGCCAAGCATTTTTCTCTCGGAATCATCATACCCGCCAAAGAAAAGGTAGTTGTCGAAGTATGCTTTTTTAAGTTCGGAAACAAGAAGCGCTTGTTTCCTTTCACTCATAAAAGGCATAAAATACGGTTTCTGTCTTGTCAGACAAAGGTCAATACCGTTATTAAGCCGAGTAATCAGCTGTTTGTCATCATCCGAAGTAAACACCGTTGTTCTCAAGCTCATCAAGTAAATCGTCGCCTGTCAGGTCAACATTGCTCGGAATAATGATATATGTATTTGTAGCGACACGCTTGATTTTACCACGGTTTGCATACGCAACACCGCTGAGGAAATCAAGGATTCTTCTTGCCATATCTTTATTTGTATCTTCAAGATTAAGAACTACTGTGTGAGCCTTCATAAGCTCATCGGCAATTGTGCGGGTTTCTTCGCCGAAACGCTCAGGCTTGAATAAACCAACCTGAAGATTGGTGGTAGCATTAATGTTTACGACCTTGTTTCCGCCGCCGAGATCTCTTTCTTTTTTAGTGTTTCTTATAGGTTCTTCTTTATAGTCTTCTTCTGCACCTTCGTCAGCATAACCATATTCATCGTACTCATACTCATCATCGGGGGCGTCCCACATGCGTTTAAACTTATCTACAAAACCAGCCATTATATAATCCTCCTAAAATTATGTATAATTCCTTGCACCGAATAATGCCGAACCAACTCTGACCATATTTGCACCTGCAAGTACAGCTTCGTAATAATCGGCAGACATACCCATTGAAAGAATATTCATATCTATATTATCTAATTTTTTTTGCGAGATGTCAATAAATATATTATGCATTTTATTGAAAAATTCAGAAATTTTCTGTGAAGATTCACAAATCGGAGGTATTGCCATAAGACCTTTAACTGAAATACCGTCCAATTCGGCAATCTGACAAAGTAATTCTTCAAGCTGTTCGGGCATAACGCCTGACTTGTTTTCTTCTCTGCCGATATTTACCTCAACAAGAACATCACAGTTTTTATTGATTTTTAAAGCCTGTTTAGAAATTTCCGATGCAAGCTTTATTGAATCGACAGACTGGATAAGATCAACCTTATCGATAATCTGTCTTACCTTGTTTGTCTGCAAGTGACCGATAAACTGAAGAGAACAGTTGTCAAGGTTATACTTATCATACTTTGACAAAAGCTCCTGAACCTTGTTTTCACCTATGTGGTCAAGTCCGAGTGAAATTGCGTGGTTAATAACCTCAGGTTCAACCATTTTTGTTGCGGCAAGAAATGTAATATCCTCACGCTTTCTTCCGGACTTTTCGGCAGCCTCGGCTATTCGCTCATCAATAAATTTGTAATTGTATTCAACGTCAGTTAACAACTTTTCCGTCATACAAATCATCTCCTTCAAGAATTACCTGATCATATAACTCAACTGTTGTGCCGTCAACAAGGTCTTTGCTGTCCGGCTCCGGATCGCAAATAACATAATCATCGTCGGCATACAGAATAGATATCTGTTTGAATCTCACTTCACTTCCGTGAAGCACATATACACCCTGAACCTTAACCTGTTCGGTATGTTTATTGTCATTGTCATCATAGGTTGTCTTTGTTACATAGTCATCATGAATAGCCTTTTTGCTGATTCTCAAGCCTGTGTACGAACCAAGACCTATTTCAATCGGTTCCTGTCTTGCCTGGGCAAGGTCGGAATTCATATAGTCACACTCAAGAATAAGAAGGGCATCGCTGTCTTTTGATTCCTGATAAATCCTCTTGATAGTGGCGGGAATGCTTTCAGACGATGCGTCAGAGAACAGTACCGTAGCGGAACCGTCCCACAAAGAAAGTCTTGTTGCCTCATCAGCCGTAACCTTACAGGCAACATACCATTTCAATCCCGTTACAACCTTGCCTGCAATATTGCCGGACACTTTTGTCTGCTTTACATTATCAAGGTCAGAAAGAGTCAGACGATCAAGATTATTATAATCAAGCGCATTTTCATATCCGTCACAATGCGAGAGAAAACAACCTGATTTTTCAGTCGTAATATTACCTGTTGATTTTCCTGTTTTGCCTTCAAGAGTGGCTATTTCAGCCTGGAGTTCTGAAATTCTGTCATTAAAGTTAGTGGCTTTGCCTGTGTAAATCTGTCTTTGGTTTATTGAATAAAGCAGATTATTTGTGGCATTATCAATATTTGCCAAATCGCCGTCATTGATACTGTGAATTTGTGAAATAATATTATTATTTATATTGTTGTTGATAGTATCAATACCTATGTTGCCGGCCGTGCTTGTTTTTTGAAGTGTCTGCAAATCGGAAAGCTGTTCCTGTAATGCACTGATTTTTGACTGTGAAGCTGCGTCATCATCATTTGCATATGATTTTGCAATTTCACCGCCGGCTTTTACCTCGTCACCGTCATGCACTGTATATGAAAGCACACCCGAAGTATTATTCTGAATCATATTTTCATCACGGATAATAAATCCGTTTGAATAAATTTTATCCGTGACTGTTGTTTGAACAGCATTTTCAGTCGGATACATTTTAAAATTAGTACTTATCAGAAGATAGGCGGCATAAACAACTGCAAGAACTGATAACGCAATCATCAAAATTCGTCTGAAAAGCAATTTATCCATAAAGTAAGCCTCTTTCGATTACAGCCTTTGCATAACTGTATATTTCTTCAAATGAATTATATTCATCAATATAAATCCAATTAATCTCCGAATCCCGCTTAAACCAAGTAATTTGTCTTTTCGCATATCTGCGGGTTTCCATTTTCAATTTTTCAACACAATCATTCAGGTTTTTATTTTCTTTAAAATAAGGAATCAATTCCTTGTATCCTATCGCCTTTATTGATGTATAGCTCAGGTCGGAATTAATAACCCGTTCAGCCTCCTCAAGCAAACCTTCTTCAAGCATAATATCTACACGCTTGTTTATTCTGTCATAAAGTACCTGTCTGTCACGGCAATTAAGACCGATTTTTACAGTTATATACGGAGACGGAATTTTATGTGATTCTTCAATTTGTTGCGTAATAGTTTTTCCTGTTGTTTTGTAAAATTCAATGGCACGGATTATTCTTTTAAGATTTCTGCTTTCACGAAGTCTGTCTGCCGATTCAGGATCGAATTTTGCAAGCATTTCAAGCAACCTGTCTGTTCCATGTTCTTCGGCAATCTTGCGAAGTTCTAAGCAATAATCTTCATCCCGTTTATCATCACTGAAAGAAACATTGTTCAGAAGTGAATCAACATAAAGACCTGTTCCGCCGACAATAAACGGTAATTTGCCTCTTGAATGAATATCTGCTATACATTTTGAAGCCTCAGTTACATATGAAGCAACCGAATAGGTTTTATCAGGCGGAAGAAAGTCCATCATATGATGAGGAATTCCGTCCATCTCTTCTTTGGTAGGTTTGGCTGTTGCAATCTGCATTCCCCTGTATATCTGCATGGAATCGGCAGATACGATTTCACCGTTAAAATGCTTTGCAAGTTCAACCGAAAGTTTTGTTTTGCCTGATGCGGTAGGACCGACAATTGAAACCGTATTAATAGATTTTTCCAAAAAATCACACCCTGCCAAATTGTTTTTCAATTTCACCCTTTGTAAGAACAATGCAAATCGGTCTGCCGTGAGGGCAATACTTGATTTCAGGATGTTCTTCAAGGTGTTTTACAATCCCTATAAGCTCCTCAGGAGTACTTTTATTGCCTGCTTTTATAGCTGAACGGCAAGCAACATTGCTGTAAAACCAATCCATTTTTTCGGTAAAGATATCGGTTTTACCCTGAGAAATGTAGCCCGACATCTCGGTAATGCAATCTTCAATTTCAACAGCCGGAATATACTGCGGAGAACTTCTTACAATAACCGTACTGTTACCGAAATCTTCAACTTCAAAGCCGCAATCGGAAAACATATCAAGATTATTAATTGCTGCATCATACTCGGTTTTTCCGAGAGAGACTGTAACAGGAGCAAGTAAAATCTGACTGTAGTCAGCAGCCTTTTCGGCTTTGAGTTTTTCATAAATAATTCTCTCATGGGCGGCATGTTTGTCTATCAAAAGAATATCTTTATTGTTTTTTTCTGCAATGATATATGTATCGAAAGCCTCTCCGATATATTTGATGCTCGTCTGATTATCGTTTACAAGAACAGGCTCTTTTGATTTCTCAATAGATTCTTCCGAAACAATTACATTAACCTCTTTAGGGCTTACAATCGGATTTTTATCGGTAATACTTTCTGTATCAGTTTTTTCATTTTCAACAAGCGAAGTTGGCTGAACAATTTCAGGCTTGAAAGTTGATTTTGACTTTTCTTCCTCTTTTGCCTTATTTATCGCCTGTTTGCTGAAAATATCAAACGGATTGGATATATCCGCAACTTTTATATCATCAATGGACTTTGTAACAGAACGAATAGCTGCCTCGCCAATCTTCTTATTATCATTAAATGCGACATCGGAAAACGGATTAAAATCATCGGATTTTTCGGATGTAGCAACAGGTTTTGTAACCTCTGTTTTGGGATTGTCAGGTATCGGTTTAGCATACTGTTTTTGTACAAAATCATTTTTAGAACTTTGCACAACAGGCTTGTTCAGAATGGCAGGCGCATTGTTAAACGGATTAAATTTATTTTGCACCTCATTAAAAGCCGTTTCCTTTTTAAATGACGCTTTTTTACGGCTGTCATACTTCATAAGTGAAGATTTTACCGCATGATAAATCGCATCAAAAACAGGTCTTTCATTTATAAATCTGACCTCAAGCTTTGAAGGATGAACATTTACATCAATAATTTCACACGGCAATTCGATATTAAGAACACACGACGGAAATTTTCCGACCATAATTGAGCCCTTAAAAGCCTCCTCAAGTGCAACCATAGCCGTTCTGGTTTTGATGTACCTTCCGTTGATAAAAAAATTCTGCATATTACGATTTGGTCTTGAGTGTTCGGGTTTTGAAATATAGCCGTAAACCTTTATTGCATCAAGCTGATAATCAACCGGAATAAGTCCTTTCGCAAAATCTTTTCCAAAAACCGAATATATTGCAGAAATAAGTTTTCCGTCGCCGAATGTACGAAGAACCTGCTTTCCGTCTTTAATGTATGTAAATGCAATTTCGGGATGTGACAAAGCAGTTTTGTCGATTATATTTGAAACTGCGTTACCCTCCGAAACATCCTTTTTCAAAAATTTTGCACGAGCAGGAATGTTGTAGAACAAATCTCTGATAACAAAGGTTGTGCCGACAGGACAACCTGCATCATCAAAGCTCTGTTCTTCACCGCCGTCAATTTCATATGAAGTTCCGATTTCCTCGTTTACATTCCTCGTAATAAGTTGAAGTCGTGACACTGCACAAATTGACGCAAGAGCCTCTCCTCTGAATCCGAGTGTAGAAATACTGTCCAGGTCAGATTCAACCTTAACTTTACTGGTTGCGTGTCTTAAAAACGCAACTTTGATATCGTCACGGTAAATACCGCAACCGTCATCGGCAACACGCATGAATGTTGTACCGCCGTTTTTTATCTCAACGGTGATATTTTTTGCACCTGCGTCAATTGAATTTTCTACAAGTTCCTTTATAACCGACGCCGGTCTTTCAACAACCTCGCCGGCGGCGATAAGTTCTGCAACATGCTTATCAAGTACATTGATTACACCCATTTGTGTCACCTCCTAATATTAAATCATACCTTTAAGTTCATAAAGCAAGTTCATTGCTTCAATCGGAGTAAGAGTATTTATATCTGTATCTTTCAGCTTTTCAATCACGGGACTTTCAGCCGAACCGATAAGTGAAAGCTGGATATCGTCTGAATTATCCTGCTTTTGAATATTGGCATTCTCGTTTTTATATTTGCCGTGTTCAAGGTCTTTTAAAATTTCCTTTGCTCTTGAAATTACAGACTGCGGAATGCCTGCAAGCTTTGCAACCTCAATACCGTAGCTGTCATCTGCTCCGCCGGGAACAATTCTTCGCAGAAAAGTAATGTCATCGCCACGCTTTTTAACTGCTATGTTATAGTTTTTTACACCGTCAAGGAGTTGTTCCATAACCGTGAGTTCGTGATAATGAGTTGCAAAAAGTGTTTTTGCACCGAGTTTTTTTCTGTCGGCACAAAATTCAAGTACAGCCCTTGCGATGCTCATACCGTCAAAGGTCGAAGTACCTCTGCCGATTTCGTCAAGAATAAGTAAGCTTTTTGAAGTTGCATTTTTAATAATATTGGCAACCTCGCTCATCTCAACCATAAAGGTTGATTGTCCAGATGCAAGATCATCAGACGCACCTACACGAGTAAAGATGCTGTCTACAATTCCGATTTCGGCAGAAGACGCCGGAACAAAACTGCCTATCTGTGCCATAAGAACAATAATGGCAATCTGTCGCATATAGGTTGATTTACCCGCCATATTGGGACCTGTAATAATTGCTACTCTGTCATTGGCAGAATCAAGGCTGACATCATTCGGAACAAACGGTGCATCCTTTAATAGAGCCTCAACAACCGGATGTCTCGAATCTTTAATTCTTATAGCAGTTGAAAGGTTTACATCAGGTCTTATGTATCTGTTGTCAGCCGCAACATTTGCAAGTGATGTAATAACATCAAGATTAGCAATGGCTTTTGCGGTTTTCTGAATTCTTTCAAGATTATCCGAAACCGTCTTTCTGACATCATCAAAGAGGTTGTATTCAATTGCAACCGATCTGTCTTTTGCACCGAGGATTCTGCCCTCTACATCTTTCAAATCCTGAGTAATATATCTTTCACAATTGGTGAGTGTCTGCTTCCTTATGTATGTTTCGGGTACCATGGATTTATACGAATTTGATACTTCAATATAATATCCGAATACCCTGTTATAACCGACTTTAAGCTTAGGAATTCCCGTTATATCACGCTGTTCAGCCTCAATACGGGCAAGAATCCCCTTTGAGTCATTCATATCTCCTGTCACGGAATCCAGCTCTTCGTTATAACCTCTCTTAATCATACCGCCCTCACGGACTGTAAACGGTGGTTCTTCAACGATTGCAGAATCAATAAGAGAATGAATGTCCTCAAGCTTATCAATGCTTTTATAAATATATTTAAGATAAACCGATTTACAATCAACGAGCAAATCCGAAATCTGCGGAAGATTCTGAATTGCTCCGCAGAGTGAACGCAAATCTCTTGCATTTGCAGAACCGTAAACGATTCTTGTCATAAGTCTTTCAATGTCAAATATACCCGAGAGTGTGTCTGTAACATCCATACGGAGCATATTATCGTTTACAAGCTCTTCAATTGCACTCTGACGGTTGTTAATTGAAGTTATATTAAGCAAAGGATGTTCAAGCCATGAACGCAAAAGACGTTTGCCCATTGCGGTTTTTGTCTTGTCAAGCACCCACAAAAGTGAACCCTTTTTATCCTTTGTCAACATTGTTTGTGTAAGTTCAAGATTACGCTGTGTGTTGTAATCAAGGCTCATATATTGATTTTCTTTGTAGAACTCAATATGATTTATTCTTTCAAGTCCCGTTTTCTGAGTATCACGAAGATATGAAAGCAATGCACCGAGAACGCATACAACAACAGATTTGTCAGATACGGTACTGTATTCATCCGCAAACTGTGATTTTACAACATCAGTGCATACCGACTCGTCAAATTTTTCATCTTCGAGCATTTCAACTCCTGCCGAAAGCTTCGCTTTAATGAACTTAGGCAATTCTTTCAGCTTCACAATGTCACCGCCAATAAGAATTTCACGGGGATTATAACTTGTAAGCTGATTGGTAAGAACATTATAGCTGTCATTACCCCTGATTTCTGTAGCGTATAATTCTCCTGTGGAAATATCGCAAAAACAAAGTCCTATAGTTTTATTTTCAGAATACATACAGCAAATGTAGTTGTTTTTGCTCTCATCAAGCATACTCGATTCCATTACGGTACCGGGAGTAATTACTCGAATAATATCACGCTTTACAAGACCTTTTGCCTTTGCAGGATCTTCCGTCTGTTCGCAAATTGCAACCTTATAGCCCTTTGCAACAAGTCTTGCAATGTAACCCTCACAGCTGTGAAACGGAACTCCACACATGGGAGCACGCTCGGCCTGTCCGCAATCTCTTCCTGTAAGAGTAAGTTCAAGCTCCTTTGATGCAAGCTTTGCATCATCGTAAAACATTTCGTAGAAATCTCCAAGTCGGAAAAACAAAATGCTGTCTTTGTTTTCTTCTTTAATTTTGAAATACTGTTGCATCATTGGAGATAACTCCGCCATTTGTTTCACTTCCTTAACAAAATTTAGAACCGTTTATCAGCCGCAACCGCCGCATGTAGCACAGCTGCCTGAGCATGATGACTGGCTGTAATCAGCAGTTTCGGGATCTGCACCCTCAGCAGACTGCTGAACAATTGCGAGAACTCTGTTTGCAACAACATCAAAAGCAGCCTTTGCATCATTGTAGGCAATCATATTCTCGTTTGACATAATCTGAGAATATGCCTCTCTCATCTCGGTATTAAGCTTAGAAAGCTTTTCCTGATCTCTCTCTTTTTTTGATGCTTCATTGTTTATTGACATTCTTTTAAGATTGAATTCACCGATAAGACGCTGAAGCTCCATATCTGCATCTGCATTCTTCTGAGCATCCTGCAATTTTTTATATGAGTCCTCTTCCTGAATGAGTCTTCCGAGTTCCCTTGCTTTCTCAATGATATCCATAGTTTTAACCTCCGATTATTTTACAAGCTCGCCCTTTAATATCCAGTTGCGAGCCTTTGTTATTTTTACATTTCTGAATGTTCCGATACAGTCCTTTGATCCTTCAAGCTCAACTATTATGTTACCGCTTGTACGACCGCACAATTCACCGTTCTTATCGTTTTCACCTTCAATAAGTACCTTTTCGGTTTTGCCAACCATTGAAGAACAACGCTTTGCCGCAATTTCTTCCTGAACATCAAGAAGTTCACGGAACCATTTTGATTTTTCTTCAGCGGAAATCGGATCGTCCATTTTAGCAGCAGGAGTACCTACTCTCGGTGAGAAAATGAAGGTAAAGAGCGATGTAAACTCAACCTCACGGATAAGCGATAAAGTTTCTTTGAAATCTTCATATGTTTCACCCGGAAAACCTACAATGATATCACTTGTAAGTGAAAGACCGTCAATTTTCTCTTTAGCATAATTGATTATTTCAAGATACTTTCTGCGGTCATAGTGACGGTTCATTGCTTTAAGCACTCTGTCCGAACCGCATTGGAACGGAAGATGAAGATGCTTGCTTATATGAGTACCCGATGCAATTGTGTCAATAAGTTCCTTTGAACAATCCTTCGGGTGAGATGTCATAAAGCGAAGCCAATAATCTCCGTCAATTGAATCGACCTCACGCAAAAGCTGTGAAAAGTTTACTTTCTCGGAAAGACCTTTTCCGTAGGAATTTACATTCTGACCGAGAAGGGTAATATCTTTATAACCCGACTCAATCATATTTTTAGCCTCAGAAACAATAATATTCTTTTCACGGCTGCGTTCTCTGCCTCTTACATAAGGCACAACGCAATATGTACAGAAGTTGTTGCAACCGTACATAATCGGTAACCAACCCTTGAAAGTGCCGTCACGCTTAACAGGAAATCCCTCATAAAGTTGATTATCGTCATTACCTCTTTCAAACACTCTTTTGCCATCAAGAAGAGCGTTATACATAAGCTCAGGAAAATGGTGCAATGAATGGGTACCAAACACAAGTCCTACAAAAGGAAAGCTCTTGTAAATTTTATTGGCAACATGCTCCTGCTCCATCATACAACCGCACAAAGCAATAAGAATCTGCGGATGCTTACGCTTTAGATTTTTTAATGCACCTACATTGCCGAACACTCTGTCCTCAGCATGTTCTCTTACGGCACAGGTATTGAAAAGTATGAAATCCGCATTGTCCGGTTCATCTGAAAACTCAAATCCCGACTGTTCAAGCATACCCTTAATTTTTTCACTATCAGCCACATTCTGCTGGCAGCCGTATGTTCTGATATACGCAACAGGCTTCTCTCCTCTTTTGCGGATATCCATAATTTCAGCTATTAAATTCATATACTCCGATTGTTTTTCGGAAATTTTCTGACTGTCAGGCAAAGAAATGCCTCCTAACCCATTGTATTAACTGTTAGATTATAACACAAGATATACGGTTTTTCAATGTTTTTCACAGGTTTTTCAAAATTTACTTCTTATAAGTCTGAAACAGAGAACCGTATCCAGACGGTATATTACCGACTATTACGGATTGTGCAATTTCAAAATCGGTAGTAAATGTCATTTTGCCTGAATAATCAAGCGAGGTTGTCATTATTTTTGAGGTGAGCAAAAGCTTTATATGGTGGATTGTCTGATTTATTCCCGCTTGTTCAAATGTACTTATAACTTCCGAGGAAAAGCTTCCTGTAAGGTTAAAACTCACAGGAATGCAAGGTCCGACATTCGAGAGTATTGTAATATTCGTAAATGCACCGAGAGGTATTTCAATTTCATTGTCATATACCTTAGCTATTTCCTTTTGTACGGCTTTCGTGATGTCGGCTTTAATTCTGTTGATTTTGAATGAATCCGTTTCAATTGACTGCACATTTCCGTTTTTATCACAATTAATCTTTGCAATATCACTGTAAGAATAATTAAGCTTGTCAAGTGTGTTATTCACTGCATCGCAGACAGAATTTACAGACAATATTTCAGCCTGAATTCTTATGTACTCCGGTCTGAAATCTGACAAATGCACCTCGCAGAAAACAGTAACACCGATAATCAGTAAAACCACAGTAAGAAGTATTTTCTTTAAAAGAACAAATTTTCTTTTACACCTTTTTCTGTACAACATAAAAACACCCCTCGTATATACTATACGAAGGGTGTTTGTTTTGTTAATTATTCTTCTGTGTCTGAACAACCGTCGCATGATGCACAATCAGCATCACACTCGTCATCTTCCTCATTGCTGAAAAGCTCTGAAAAATCAAACTCAAGGTTCTCACCGCAGTTAGGACACTCGATTTCGCCTTCAAGAAGGACATCTTCGGAAACATTAAGCTTCTGACCGCATGAATCACAAGTTACCTCATAAAAAGGATTCTCTTCATCATCAAAATCGTAATCGTCATCTTCATCGTCATAATCTTCAATGTCATAGTCCTCGTCATCGTAAACATCAGACTCAACATCAGCAAGATCCTGATCAATTTCGTCAACCTGAGCGCTTAACTCATCGTAAAGTTCTTCCATGTCAGATACTTCAAAAGCCATATCATCAAGAAGATCAACGATTGCATTAAGAACCTTTACTTCAGGTTTTGACTCATCAAGCTCAAGACCGTCGCAAAGACCGCGAATGTAAGAAATTTTTTCAGTAAGATTCATAACTGATTCTCCCGCAGAAATTATGCTCTGCCCATATATTCGCCTGTTCTTGTGTCGATCTGAATAACTTCGCCCTCATCAATAAAGAGAGGAACTTTAATTTCAGCACCTGTTTCAAGAGTTGCAGGCTTTGTAGCGTTGGTTGCTGTGTCACCCTTAAAGCCGGGATCTGTCTTTGTAACCTTAAGTTCAACAAAGTTCGGAGGCTCAATGCCGAATACATTGCCCTTGTAAGAAAGAACCTTGCACACCATATTTTCCTTAACAAACTTAAAGTTGTCGCCGAGAACGCTCTTGTTAATCGGAATCTGCTCCCATGTTTCTGTATCCATGAAGTAGTAAAGATCGCCGTCTGAATAGCTGTATTCCATATCCTTTCTGTCAATGAAAGCTGTGGGATACTTATCGTTCGGGTTGAAAGTTTTTTCAACTACTGCGCCTGTAATAACATTTCTGATTTTAGTTCTTACAAATGCAGCACCCTTACCGGGCTTTACATGCTGGAATTCAATGATTGATACAACCTGACCGTCCATTTCAAATGTAACGCCGTTTCTGAAATCACCTGCTGATATCATTAGTAATACCTCCTAATTATCTTTCATACGGAAATACGGTAATGTATGCCGTAATATAACAATTTACATTATACATAACAATGACAAAAAATGCAAGACTTTTATTACACAATAATGAGTTCTTTAGGGAGTGAAACAAAGTTTTTGTACCCTGTATCAGTCACACAAAGCATATCTTCAATGCGAACACCGAATTTACCCGGCAGATATATTCCCGGTTCATCGGTTATTATCATACCTTTTTTCAGGATTGTTTCACTTCTCGGAGATACAACGGGAGATTCGTGGATATCAAGTCCTACACCGTGACCGGTTGCATGACCGAAATATTTTCCGTAACCGTTTTCCGAGATTATATCTCTTGCAATTTTATCGACATCAGAACATTTTGCTCCAGGTTTTACGCTGTCAAGTACAGCAAGCTGAGCTTTTAATACGATGTCATAAACCTTTTTCATTTCTTCATCAGCCGACTTGATTGCTACCGTACGCGTAGTATCACTGTGATAGCCGTCAAAAATTGAGCCGATATCAAAAGTAAAGAAATCCCCCTCACTGACAATATCATCTGACGGAACTCCGTGAGGCAATGAAGTCTTTTTGCCTGTAATCGTGATGAGATCAAATGAAACACCTTCACCGCCGTTAAGCTTTATGAGATGTTCAAGCTCAAGTGCAACCCTGCGTTCGCTGACACCGGGTTTTAGGTAATTCAACACCTCAAGATATGACTTTTCGGTTATCTCCTGCGCTTTAGCTATTTTTTTAATTTCAGATTCATCCTTGATACATCTGATTTCTTCAATCTTATGATCAAGACTGCCGTCACAAACGCACTCAATATTATTTTCCGAAAAAGCCTTTTTAAAGCGATTATATTTTTCAACTGTAATATCGGATGCCTCAAAAAATACATTCACAACAGAATTATTCTTCAATTCGCTTATAAGGTCTTTAAACAACTTAGTAAAGCAAACAACCCTGCATCCGCTTGATTTTTTTAAAGCAGCCTCATAATATCTGAAATCAACAAAAAGAACAGTTTCATTTTCAGCCACAAGCAAATAACCTTCGCTGTGAAAGAATCCGCAAAAATAGCCGATATTCTTCTCATTAGTCAACAAAACAGCCTGACTGTTACTGTCAAGAACCGTCTTTAAATTTTCAAGTCTTTGCTCAAATAAAGAGTTTTGCATTACATCAAGTCCTTTAATGCATTGATTGCGAGAAAGTAACTGTTTTTGCCAAAACCTGCAATCTGACCGACACAAACAGGTGCGATTACAGATGTATGTCTGAACTCTTCTCTTGCGTGAATATTAGACATATGAACCTCTACAAAAGGAATCTTTACACAAGCAATGGCATCTCTTAAAGCATAGCTGTAATGTGTGAGAGCGCCTGCGTTAATTACAACACCGTCAAAGTTACCCTTTGCCGAATGAATTTTATCGATAAGATCTCCCTCGTGATTTGACTGAAAAACTTCGGCAGAAAAGCCGTTGCTTTCTGCATATGAAATAATCTGCTTTTCAATATCGGAGGCAGTTTCTTCTCCGTATATTCCCTTTTCACGGACGCCTACCATATTGAGGTTAGGTCCGAGTATAACAAGAATCTTTTTCATAGTGTCACCTTTTTTCAAAGAAATATGAAGATAAAACAAAAAGCGGACAGAATGCTCTGTCCGCCTGTTTGATTACCTGTATTTGCGTTTGCGAGCTGCTTCGGATTTTTTCTTACGCTTTACAGAGGGCTTTTCATAAGCTTCTCTTTTGCGAACCTCAGCAATAACGCCAGCTCTGGCACACTGCTTTTTGAATCTTCTTAAAGCACTTTCAAGGGATTCATTCTCTTTAAGTCTAATCTCTGCCATCTATCTTCCCTCCCATCTGCCACCGGGCATGGGTAATTTGCATATAATTGCAAATGTTATTATACATTATGACTCGAATAATGTCAATAGCATTGTAGAAATTTAGGTCAAATTAATTTTAAAAGTTGAATTATGGCTTAACAACAAGGTTTACAAGTTTCTTCGGAACAACAATTTCTTTAATAATTTTCATTCCGTCAATAGCCTTTTTGACATTTTCGTCATTCTTTGCAAGATCAAGAACAGCATCTTTGTCTGCATCAACAGGAATGTTAAGCTTAGCTTTAATTTTGCCGTTTACCTGAACAACAATTTCTACACTTTCGTCAACGCATTTTGACTCGTCATATTCAGGCCACTCAGCTTCGGCAAGAATACCGTTACCAAGCTTACAAGCCTCGTAAACTTCTTCCGTAACATGAGGAGCAAACGGATTAAGGAGAATTGAGAAAATTCTGAGTTCTTCCTTATTAATTGACTTTACATTTGAAATATCGTTGATTAAAGCCATAAGAGTTGCGATAGCAGTATTGAACTTTATATTTTCAATATCCTCGCCAACCTTTTTGATTGCCTTGTTAAATGCACCTTCAAGCTCAGGTCGGATTTTATCACCGTCAATGAGAACACTCTGAAGATTCCAGTAACGCTCAACGAATCTGCGACAGCCTCTGATGCTTGCCTTACTCCACGGAGCAGCCTTTTCAAAGTCACCAATGAACATTTCATATAAACGCATTGTATCTGCACCGTATTCGTCAACGATTTCATCGGGATTTACGACATTGCCTCTTGATTTACTCATCTTCTCGCCGTTTTCACCGAGAATCATGCCGTGTGAAGTACGCTTAGCGTATGGTTCCGGAGTAGGAACAACACCGATATCATAGAGGAACTTATGCCAGAAACGGCTGTAAAGAAGGTGGAGAGTTGTATGCTCCATACCGCCGTTGTACCAATCAACAGGTGACCAGTAGTTAAGAGCCTCTTTTGATGCAATGGCATTTTTATTGTGCGGATCCATATATCTGAGATAGTACCATGATGAACCTGCCCACTGAGGCATTGTATCGGTTTCTCTCTTAGCCTTACCGCCACAGCAAGGACAGGTTGTGTTAATCCAGTCTGTCATCTTGGCAAGCGGTGATTCTCCGTTATCAGTCGGTTCATATGACTCAACCATAGGCAATCTGAGCGGAAGGTCTTTTTCATCAATCGGAACATAGCCGCACTTCTCACAATATACCATCGGAATAGGCTCGCCCCAATAACGCTGACGGGAGAATACCCAGTCACGGAGTTTGTAGTTAACCTTTGAATGGCCCTTGCCCTCACTTGTGAGCCAGTCAATAATTTTCTTCTTTGCCTCATCAACAGTAAGGCCGTCAAGCATGCCCGAGTTAACCATAATACCCTTGGCACAATCTGTGTAAGCCTCTTCCTGAACATTGCCGCCTTTAACAACTTCAATAATAGGAAGGTCGAATTTTTTTGCAAATTCCCAGTCACGGGTATCGTGAGCAGGAACAGCCATAATAGCACCTGTACCGTATGATACAAGAACATAGTCAGAAATAAAAATCGGGATTTCCTTATTGTTTACAGGGTTTATAGCATTAACACCGTCAATTCTGACGCCTGTCTTTTCTTTAGCTACCTCTGTTCTTTCAAAGTCAGACTTACGAGCGGCAGCCTCCTGATATTTCTTAATTTCGTCCATATTAGAAATCTTGTCAGCCCACTTTTCAATCATTGGGTGTTCAGGAGAAATTACCATGTATGTAGCACCGTAAAGCGTATCGGCACGAGTTGTATAAATTGTAAGTGTGTCGCCTGTTGTAGTTGTAAAGTCAACCTCCGCACCCTTACTTCTGCCAATCCAGTTCTTCTGCTGTGCCTTTACTCTGTCAGGATAATTTACAAGGTCAAGGTCATTGATAAGTCTGTCTGCATATTTTGTAATTTTAAGCATCCACTGTGACTTAACCTTGTGAACGACTTCACTTCCGCAACGCTCGCAAACGCCGTTTACAACTTCTTCGTTTGCAAGAACGCATTTGCACGAAGTACACCAGTTTACATTCATCTCTTTTTTATAAGCAAGACCGTGCTTATAGAGCTGAATGAAAATCCACTGAGTCCACTTGTAGTATTCGGGATCTGTTGTATTGATTTCTCTGCTCCAGTCAAAAGAAATACCGAGTGACTGAATCTGCTTTTTAAAACGGGCAATATTCTTCTTTGTTACAATTTCAGGGTGAATGTGATTCTTGATTGCATAGTTCTCGGTAGGAAGACCGAAAGCGTCCCAACCGATAGGATAAAGAACATTGTAACCCTCAAGTCTGCGTTTTCTTGCAACTGTATCAAGTGCTGTGTACGGACGGGGATGACCTACATGAAGGCCCTGTCCTGACGGATACGGAAACTCGATAAGAGCATAAAACTTTTCTTTTTCTGTGTCATCACTTGCGTGGAACACACCCTTATCTTCCCAGATTTTTTGCCATTTCTCTTCTACGGCTTTATGATTGTATTTCAAAGTAACCCCTCCTGCAATTAATCAACGATACCTGTCAGGTCAACGCTTTCGCCGTCCTGCCAAAGTCTTTCAAGGTCATAAAAATCACGGGCCTCATCATCAAACACATTGACAATAACATCAATGTAGTCAAGAAGAATCCATGAATTTGATCTGTAACCTTCTATATGACTTACCGAAATTCCTGCCTGATCAAGCTTGTATTCAACCTCATCGGCAAGCGCCTTGACATGGGTTGAGCTTGTACCTGTTGCAATTACCATATAGTCGGCAAGAACAGAAACATCGGCAATTTTTATAATCTGAATATCAAGTCCCTTTTTTGAACTCAGGGCTTTTGCTGCAAGTATTGCTTCATCGTAAGAACTCATTTGTTTTTTCCTTTCGTTTGGGATATTTGCAGAACAATTTCATTATAGCAGGCAACTTCATCGGGATGAATCGCAAGCTGTCTTTTAGAAAGATCCTTGAATGTAAACTGATAGCCGTAAAGCATAGCCTCCTCAAGGCTCTTTTTAGATTTTTTTCTCATTGTTGCCACACCGCTGTATGTACGCTCCTCGGAAGTAAAATCAGCGGTAAAAATAACTTTTTCCAAAAGACTCATTCCCGCTCGTCCTGTTGTGTGATACCTTATTGCGTTGAGTATATCTTCATCGTCAATGCCAAGCTCATCACGGACAACAATGCTTCCGCTCATTCCGTGCCAAAGCTTTGGTGCATGAAGTTGAACATTGTCTAAAATTATACCACTGTCAATAATAATTTGCAACTGCTGTTCCTTTGGCATTTCTTTGGTTATATCATGCAAAATACCGGCAATCTCAGCCTTATTTTCATCAGCACCATAATGTTTTGCGAGCTTTTTAGCCTCTTTCGCAACATTTACACTATGACTAAATCTGTAATCGCCCATTCTTTCACGGATTATTTTTTTGTAATCAGAGATATTCAAAACACTCACTTCCGATATAAATTATTTTTTATAATATAATCGTAAACACTTTTATCAAGCATACCGCTTATCAAATCAAATTCATCAAGGTTATCCCTTATGAATGTTGACGATACGCTTATTACGGGATTTGGCAAAATAACTGCATCTGCTCCCATAGGTTTCAGAACATTCTTGTAGAATTTTTCAAGTTCAGACTTATTTTCATCATCACGGGGAATTGTTATTATTGACGATTTTTCAAATATAATTTTGGGATTTTTCCACCTATCCAGAGTAAGAAACATATCTGCACCCATTATTGTATATAAGTGATCATCAGGATAAATTTCTTTTAGCTGTGTAACAGTTTCGTAGGTGTAGCTTTTTCCCTGTCTTTTAATTTCGATATCGGACACAGAAAAGTTTTTCTTTCCCTTGCACGCAAGTTCACACATATTAAGGCGATCGTTTTCGCTTGCAAGATTCTTGCTTATTTTGTGCGGCGGAACAGCCGTAGGTATCATAATAATACGATCAAGTCCAACGCTGTTCATACAATACTCGGCAAGCATTATGTGTCCTTTGTGAACAGGATTAAAAGTTCCGCCGAAAACACCTGTTTTCATAATTACTTCTTTGCCTTTGGAAGCTCGATAACAGGCTCATCATCGTTTCTTCTGTAAAGTACAAATTTTGAACCGATTACCTGAACAACATCCGCAGAACATTTTTCTGCGATAGCTTCGGCAGCTTCTCTTGATGAATATGCACTATTTTCAAGAACCTTACCTTTTATAATTTCTCTTGCCGTAAGAGCATCGTCTGCCTGTTTGATGATATTATCCGTAATTTCACCCTTACCAACAATAAGAATTGTATCAATACGATTTGCAAGTCCTCTGAGAAATGCTCTCTGTTTGCTGTTCAACATATATTAATTCCTTTCAAATCAGTTGTTTTTGAAATAGTTTTCAAGTTTAGCTTTAAGTTCTGTCAAAGCCTTTCCTCGATGACTTACGGCATCCTTTTCTTCGGCTGAAAGCTCTGCAAAACTCTTGTCGCCAAACATAAAAATCGGATCATAGCCAAATCCGTCTTTGCCGATTGGCTCATAACCAATTTTACCTTCACAAATACCCTCGGCTGTTATCTTTGAACCGTCGGGAAGGATGCAACAGATTGAAGAAGTGAAGTGAGCAGAACGCTTGTCATCATCGACATTTTTCATCTCATCAAGAAGTTTAATGTATCTTTCTTCATCTGTCAAGCCTTCACCGCCATAGCGAGCCGTGTAAACGCCGGGTCTGCCGTCAAGAGCGTCAACACACAAACCCGAATCATCGGCAACAGCCGGAAGTCCCGTTTTTAAATAAGCCGCATTGGCTTTGAGAAAAGCGTTTTCGGCAAAAGTCGTTCCGTTCTCCTCTACATCATCAAGAGTTATTCCCTCTTCTTTCGGAGTAACCGCATTGATTCCGAGCGGATTAAGTATTCTTTCAAGCTCGGCAAGTTTCTTTTTGTTATTGCTTGCAATTATAAACTTCATATTCATCATTCCTTAATGCTGAAAAGTGCGTCTGCAAAAGCATCGGGATTAAACGGCTGTAAATCGTCAATTTGCTCGCCTACACCGATATATTTAACAGGGATGCCAAGACCGTCCTTAATTGCAAGAACCACACCGCCTTTTGCAGTGCCGTCAAGCTTTGTAAGAACAATACCCGTAATTCCGGTTGCCTGTCTGAACTGCTCAGCCTGATTAACCGCATTCTGACCTGTTGTCGCATCAAGAACAAGAAGTTTTTCTTTTGACGCATCCAGAAGCTCACGGTCAATTACACGGTTGATTTTTGCAAGCTCGTCCATAAGGTGCTTTTTGTTATGAAGTCTGCCCGCAGTATCACAGATTATTACATCTGCATGTCTTGCCTTTGCGGCTGAAATTGCATCATAAATTACAGCAGCAGGATCACTGCCTTCTTTCTGCTTAATAATTTCGCACTTGCTTCTGTCAGCCCAAATTTCAAGCTGTTCAATTGCGGCAGCTCTGAATGTATCGGCTGCGGCAAGAATAACTTTTTTACCCTCTTTTGAAAGTGCATTTGCAAGCTTACCGATTGTAGTTGTCTTTCCTACACCGTTCACTCCGATTACAAGAATAATTGACGGAGATGTTGCAAGATCAAGTTCTTCACCGCCTCTGAGCATATCGGCAATAATTTCTTTGAGAAGCGAAGTAATTTCAGACGGATCTTTTATACCTTCCTTTTTTACTCTTTCTCTGAGTTCTTTACAAATTTTTTCGGCTGTCGGAACACCTACATCGCCCATAACGAGCAATTCTTCAAGTTCTTCAAAAAGCTCATCATCAATTTTTGTAAAAGATTTGAGCATTGAGTCAATCTGACCTACAACCGCATCACGAGTTTTTTTCAGTCCCTCTTTAATCTTTTTGAAAAATCCCATATTATCACTGTCCTTATAATTACTTTGAATCTATACCGAGTTTTTCCGCAACTTCGGTTGAACGAAGTTCGAGTAATTTTGAAATGCCCTCATCCTGCATTGTAACACCGTAAAGCACATCGGCTTCTTCCATTGTACCACGGCGATGCGTAATGAGAATAAACTGTGTATTATCTGTCATTCTGCGAAGATATGCGGCAAAACGATAAACATTTACATCATCAAGAGCCGCCTCTATCTCGTCCATTACGCAGAACGGAGCAGGTCTTACTTTCATTATAGCAAAATAGAGTGCAATTGCAACAAGCGCTTTTTCACCGCCTGACAACGCCTCAAGATTTATAACAATCTTACCCGGCGGATGAACAAGAATATCAATTCCGCTTGTCAGAATATTTTCCGGATCCGCAAGTGAAAGTGACGCTGTACCGCCGCCGAAAAGTTCTTTGAAGGTGTAGGTAAAGTTCTTATTAATCTGATCAAAGCTCTCGACAAACACTTCTTTCATCTGCTTTGTGAGGTCAGTAATAAGCTTTTCAATCTCTTTCTTTGACTTTTCAACATCATTTACCTGTGCGCTCATAAATTCATATCTTTCGGAAACTTCTTTGTACTCTTCAATAGCGGATACATTTACATTTCCCAAAGACCTGATTTTTTGTTTAAGCTCATTAAGTCGCCTTTGTGCCTGTTTTGAGTCATCAATTTCAACAGCACAATCTTCTGCCTCTCGTCTTGTCAGTTCATATTCTTCCCAAAGCTTTGAGATAATATCATCATACTGCTTCTGAATGTTGATTTTTCTCTCTTCAAGTCTGGCAAGCTCTCTGCCCGAGGTTTCACGCTCTGATGTTTTATCACGCTCAATCGTTCTGATTTCGGCACTGCGTTTTTCGAGCTGTTCTCTGTCAGCATTGATTTTTTCAATAGCTTTTGAGCGTTCATTCTGATTGGCAATCAACTCTTCAATTTCTACATTTGTACAATTTATAAGCTCTGTCTTTTCAAGAATAACACTTTTGATTTTCTCAATCTCTTGATTTAATTCTGCTTTTCTTTCAAGGTTTTCATTGCCTGTTGATTTTGCAAAAACAATATCCGAATTAAGAGCGTCGATATCCTTTTGCGAAGAAACAATTTCAAGTCGCAGATTCTGTAACTGCAAAGAAATTTCTTCACGCTTTTTTGTAAGCTCTGCTCTGCTGCCCGTAAGTTCATTTACCTTTTCTTCGGCAGCAAGGATTTTCTTATTGAGTTCAACAAGGAGCTGCTTTGCGGAATTTTTATCTTTTTCAAGAGTTTCAATTCTCCGACGACAATTTGTAATTTCATTCATTGAATTTTCAACAGAAGCACCTGCATTGGCAAGTTCATTGTCACAAGCTCTCTTTTCAGCCTCGAGTCTTACAAGGTCTTGTCGAAGATTTGAAAGATCTGCTCTTGAACCGAGAAGCTGAGCCTCAAGCGCCGAATATTCACGAGAAATTTCAACACTTCTGTTTTCGGCATCTTTTGATTTCTGTTCAAGGACGGCAGTCTGCTTTTTAAGTGTTTCAATCTCATTTGCTCTGCTGAGAAGTCCTGTGTTTCTGTTAAGCGAACCGCCTGTGAGTGAACCGCCGGCATTAACAACCTGACCGTCAAGAGTTACAATTTTAAATCTGTAAGAATATTTCTTAGCAATTGTTGTTGCGCAGTTCAAATCCTCAGCAATCACAATTTTGCCGAGTAAGGAATACAGGATTCCGTTGTATTTATTATCGCATGAACAAAGATTTGCGGCAACCCCTACAAATCCGTAGCAATCTTCAAGACCGTTTTCACGGAGTTCTCTCGGCTTGATTGTGTTAAGCGGAAGAAATGTTGCACGACCGCCGTCAACGGATTTAAGATATCTAATTGCCCGCTTTGCATCCTCATCGGTTTCGGTTACAATGTTCTGCATAGCCGAACCGAGGGCCGTTTCAATTGCAACTCCGTATTCTTTCGGAACTGAAATTACTCGTGAAACAGGGCCGCATATCCCGTGAACCTTGCCGTGACTTTGAGCATTGACAACTGTTTTTACGCTCTTTGAAAAGCCCTCAAGATTACGCTCAAGATTTTCAAGGAATGAAATTTTTCTCATATGCTCCTTGACATCAAGCATAAGTTTGTTACTTTCTTCACGGAGTTCGTCTTTTTTCTTTTCTTTTGAAGACAGTTTAAGCTGTAAACCGTCTATTGTATTTTTCAGCGATTCAATTTTTTCTTCTGCAACACCGATTTTATTATCATAATCTTTTGAAATATCGGCAAGTTCTTCAGACTGCGTTTTCTTTTCGTCATTTGATGAAATTAAAGATTCTATTCTTGAATTAAGTTCCGAAACCGTGCTTTCGGCAGTCATCTCGGTAACTCTTGCATCAGCCGACTTTGAAGTAAGAACAGAAAGCTCGGCAGTAATTTCCTGCAAAACATCACTGCTTTTACCTGAAGTCGTATTAATTTCGTTAAGCTGTTCCGAAAGCTCACTGTACTTTTTCTTTTTAGCGATTATATCAGCGTCAAGTTCCGAAATTTCTTTTTCCTTATCGGCAATTCTTTTTACAAGTTCATCCGCATTGACATCAAACTGTGCAATATCATTTTTTATTCTGTCAATATTTTCATTGTTATGCAAAATATCATTCTCTGCAACAGACACAAGAGAACGCTTCTCTGAAATCTGCGATTCAATATCCGTGATTTCGGTTCTGATATTTTCTATTTTGGAAGAATACTCACCGTTTCTTATGTAAATTTCTTCACTTTCGGTCTGAATTTGTTCAAGTGCAGTTTCTGCGTCATCATATTGAGATTTTGCAATTGAAATTTTCTCATCCTGAACCTTTAATTCATTTTGTGAACGGTCAAGAGTTAAAAGCCAGAGTGCAATTTCAAGACCTCTTTTTTCTTCGGAATATTCAAGAAATTTTTGAGCTTTTTCAGACTGCTTTTCAAGAGGACCGACTCTTTCTTCAAGTTCGGTTACAATATCACGAAGTCTTAAAAGGTTGTCCTCCGTACTTTTTAGCTTTCTCTCAGCGTCAATTTTTCTGTATCTGTAGCGAGAAATACCCGCAGCTTCTTCAAAAATCTCTCGTCTGTCCTCACCTTTTGATGAAACAATGCTGTCAATCTTACCCTGACCGATCATTGAATAACCGTCACGACCGAGGCCTGTGTCCATAAAGAGTTCGTTGATGTCTTTAAGACGAACAGCCGCTTTATTGATAAGATATTCGCTTTCACCGCTTCTGTAGTATCTTCTTGTAACGGCTATGTCATCACCGTTAAAATCAAGGGCACGGTCTTTGTTGTCAATATTCAGAGTAACTTCGGCATAGCCCTGTCTTTTACGCTTATCTGTTCCGTTAAAGACAACATCTTCCATTTTGGCACAACGAAGGCTCTTCGGGGACTGTTCACCGAGAACCCAGCGGATAGCGTCACTGATGTTACTTTTGCCTGAACCGTTAGGACCGACAACCGAGGTAATTCCCTGTTCAAAAGATAATTTAGTTTTATCGGGAAAGGTCTTGAAACCTTGAATTTCCAAAGACTTTAATCGCATCAGCAAGCTCCTATTTTAAATATAATTCATATTTCTGCAAAGAATCGTCAAAACAAACCGAAAAATTATATCCGAGTTCGTTCAATTTGTTTACATTACTTCTCTTTTGTCCGAGAAATTTTGACAGAGATTTAGAATTGATAACAACCGTTTTAATTTCATTCAAATCGGGAAAATCTTTTGCTTTTTCGATAAACTTATCATAAAAAAGCTTATTTTCGCACAATTCCTTAAAAGCCGGGTGATAGTTGTCACCGTAGCTGTTATTTACAAGGCTGTCGGAATAATGAAGTCCGAGCCTGATAATTTTTATATTGTTCTTTTCAAAAAGTTCAATCAGCTTTGAACAAAGGCTGACGGACTTTTCAAGACTATACGGTGTGTATTCTCCGTTAAGGTAAAGTTCGGCAAGCTTTGTATCTTTCATAATGACCGTAGGATAAATTCTTACGGTATCGGGATTTATTTTCGCAAATGTTTCGGCTGTGTGTAAATCCTTTTGAATATCTGATTTATACAGTCCCGTCATCATCTGCAAGCCAAGTGAAAAGCCATAACTTTTAATAAGCTCTGAGGATTTGAAAACACTTTCAGCGCTATGTCCTCTGTCATTTGCAAGCAGTACATCGTCTGACATAGATTGCGCACCAAGTTCAATTGATGTCACACCATAGCTTTTCAAAATATCAAGAATTTCTTTATCAATATAGTCGGGACGGGTAGAAATTCTTATTCCGCAAAATTTATCTCTGAACTTTTTAGTTGCATCAAGGAGAGATAACATATAGGTTCTGTCAATAGCTGTAAAACTTCCGCCGAAAAATGCAATTTCTGCATTTTTGGTGCGTTCGCCCAAATCAGAAGCCGCTTTACCAAGTGTCTGTTCAACATCAAGGGGAGTCGGCTGATATGCCTGACCTGTTATCTTATTTTGATTGCAAAAACTGCACATATGCGGACAACCGTTGTGCGGAATAAAAATTGATACATTACTGTGTTTAATAACCCATCAGCTCCAAAGCTTCTCTGGCGGCCTGTTGTTCCGCTTCTTTCTTACTTCTTCCGCCGCCTTTGCCGATTACATTACTGTTGAGATGAACTTCAACAACAAAGTGTTTGTTGTGGTCAGGACCGCTTTCACCCACGAGAACATATTCAAGCTGTTCACCGGGATTCTTCTGGATAATCTCCTGCAAGGCGGTTTTATAATCGTTAAGTTTCTTCTTCTTTGAGTTCTTGATTGCAGGAATTACAAAATTAAGAATATGTTTCGACGCAGGATCAATACCACCGTCAATATAAATTGCTGCAATCAAAGCCTCAAAGGCATCCGAAAGAATTGACGGGCGTTCTGCACCGCCGTTGTTTCTTTCGCCTTTACTTAACACAAGGTACTTTCCGAGTTCAATCTGCTTTGCAAATTCAAAAAGAGTTTTCTCGCAGACAAGTGACGCTCTGAGCTTTGTCAATTCGCCTTCGGGAAGTTCGGGACAATGCTTGAAAATATAATCGGAAACAACAATTGAAAGTACCGCATCACCGAGAAATTCAAGTCTTTCATTATATTTTATGTGTTTAGCCTTATGTTCATTTGCATAAGAAGAATGAGTAAGTGCCTCTGTAAGCAAATCTGTATTTTTGAATGTATAGCCGATTCTCTTTTGTAAATCTTCCATTATAAAACTCCTAAAGCAACATTATTTGCAAAAATTAAAGTGATGAAGAGATCGCTTCAATAGCGTTTGCTTTTACATATTCAACAGAAAGTCTGATAGCATTCTTAACTGTAACAGCCTTGGCACTTCCGTGTGCTTTGAACACCGGCTTTGATGCACCGAGAATAGGCGCACCGCCGTATCTGTTGTAATCAAAATGCGTTTTCATATTTTTTAGGTCCTTCATAACAAGACCTGCTGCAAGTTTGCCCTTGACGCTGCCCATAAACATATTTTTAATCTGATTCATCATTACAAGAGCAACGCCCTCATATGTTTTGAGAATCAAATTACCTGTAAAGCCGTCACAAACTACGACATCACACACTCCGTTCGGAATATCCCTGCCTTCTACATTTCCGATGAAATTCAAGTTGCTGTTCTGAAGAAGTTCATGCGTATTTCTGTAAAGTTCTGTTCCCTTGTGTTCTTCTGCACCGACATTGGCAAGTCCGACACGGGGGTTTTTGATACCCATAACCTTTTCCATATATATTGAACCCATAACAGCAAACTGATACAGCATTTCGGGACGACACTCAACATTTGCACCTCCGTCCATAAGCATAAAGAATCCGCTTTCAGACGGCATAACAGGAGCAAATGCAGGGCGTTTAATCCCCTTAATTCTTTTTATTGCAAGAGTTGCACCGACACACAATGCACCGCTGTTTCCTGCACTGACAAATGCATCGCCCTTGCCCTCGTTAAGCAAGCGAAGACCTACAGCCATAGAACTGTCCTTTTTTTCTTTAAGAACGGACTCAGCAGAATCTTCCATTGTGATTTTCTGTGTGCAATGACAAATATCAATATTATTCATTGAAAGTGAATTTTCCGAAAATATATTTTTAATTTTGGTTTCATCACCGGTCAAAGTTACATTTATGTTATATTCGGCAACTGCCTCAACACAGCCTTTGATAATTTCCAATGGAGCGTTATCACCGCCGAATGCGTCAACAATTATGTTCATTCCATTCACCTTAAATATCCTTTAAATAATTATCCAAACTTTTTAATGCTCTTGTAGAATAAACTGCACCACGCTCTTTTTTATTCCTCGGTCGGTTTTCAAGCTCCGGCAAAACTCCGAAGTTTGCACCCATTGGCTGAAACTTTTTAACCGACGAATCAGAGATGTATGCCGAAAGTGCGCCAATCATTGTATCATTTGGTAATGTAATTGTGCTTTTCCCCTCAGCAACTCGACAAGCATTTATACCTGCCATAATTCCCGAAGCTGCGGATTCCATGTATCCTTCAACACCTGTAATCTGACCGGCAAAAAAAAGACTATGATTGTCCTTAACAGAAAAATCGCTGTTAAGTATTCTCGGCGAATCAAGAAAAGTATTTCTGTGCATAACACCATAACGAACAAAGTCTGCATTATGAAGTGCAGGAATAAGCGAAAACACTCTCTTTTGTTCGGGAAATTTAAGATTAGTCTGAAATCCTACAAGATTGTACATATTGCCGGCTTTGTTTTCTTTTCTGAGCTGAAGAACCGCCCAAGGTCTGTGACCTGTCTTTGGATTCACAAGACCGACAGGTTTCATAGGTCCAAAGCGAAGTGTTCCCTCGCCTCTTTGTGCCATTACCTCAACAGGCATACAGCCCTCATACACCTTCGGATTGCTGACATCGCAATCATGCAAAGGTGCTCTTTCTGCCGATATGAGTGCATTGTAGAAGGTTTCATATTCCTCCTTGTTCATCGGACAGTTGATATAATCGTCACCGTCGCCCTTATCGTATCTTGATGCACAAAAAGCGTACTCCATGTCAATACTTTCAGCGGTAACAATAGGAGCGGCGGCATCAAAAAACGAAAGTGAGGAACCGAACATTCCCCTTATATATTCGGCAAGCGGTTCAGAAGTAAGCGGTCCGCTTGCCACAACCGTGATTTCATCTTTCGGAATTTCACAAACTTCTTCTTCGTAAACCTCAATAAGCTCACTGCTCTTTATGCCTTCCGTTGCAAGAGAAGAAAAAATATCTCTGTCAACGGCAAGTGCTCCGCCTGCAGGAACTTTGCAGGCATCTGCACACTTCATAAGGAAAGAATCGAGTCTGCGCATTTCTTCTTTCAAAAGCCCTGCGGCGCTTTCAACACGCATGGCTTTAAGAGAATTTGAACAAACAAGTTCAGCGTATTTCTCAGTATGGTGAGCAGGCGTTTTTTTATTCGGTTTCATTTCATAAAGATGCACTTTTATTCCGCAAGAGGCAATCTGCATTGCCGCCTCACAACCTGCAAGTCCTGCACCGATTACATTAATATGCATTTATTTATCATCCGTATCTGCTGTTTTAGTATAACCACATCCCTCTGTTGCACAGAACAATGTCGGCTTTTTGCCTTTTTTCTTGAAGAGAATTCCTCCGCACTGCGGACACTTCTCGTTTGTTGGCTCATTCCAACTTACAAAATCACACTTGGGATAGTTGGAGCAGCCGTAAAAAATTCTTTTTGTCTTGGTACGCTTGATAATGACATCGCCGCCGCACTTCGGACACTTAACACCCGTTTTTTCTACATACTTAATGATGTTTTTACATTCAGGGTATCCGGGGCAGGCAATAAATTTACCGTATCTGCCGACTTTAACAACCATCTGACGACCGCACTTGTCACAGATAATATCGGTTTCGTCTTCTTTTAAGTGAAGCTTTACGCCTTCCATATCTGCTTTTGCTTTTTTGAGAGTTTTATCAAAATCTCCGTAGAAATTGTCAAGCAAAGCATGCCACTCTTCTGTTCCTTTTTCAACCTTATCAAGGTCTTCCTCCATCTGATTTGTAAATTTTACATTTACGATCTTTGGAAAACGCTCTTTCATAAGATTGGTTGTAACCTCACCGAGTTCCGTAGGAACAAGGCTTTTGCCCTCACGCTTAACATATTCATGACTTGTAATTGTTGTAATAGTTGCGGCATAAGTTGACGGTCTGCCAATGCCGTATTCTTCAAGCGCTTTGATGAGTGACGCCTCCGTATATCTTGCAGGCGGCTGTGTAAAGTGTTGATTTTTCTTCAACTCTTTACATCTCACAATCATATCTTTTTCAAGTGGTGGGAGCTGTGTAGTCTTTTCTTCTTCAACATCCTTGCTTTCCACATAAAGTGTTGTAAAGCCTTCAAAATCGACTCTGTATCCCGACGCCTTAAATGTATAACCGTTGGCAACAATATCAGCCTGTGTTGTTTTCTGGATACAATCAGCCATTTGTGATGCAGTAAATCTGTTCCAAATGAGCTTATAAAGCTTATACTGATCCGATGTAAGGCTTGCCTTTACGCTGTCGGGAGTAAGAGAGGGCATTGACGGTCTTATAGCTTCATGACCGTCCTGTGCATTACTTCTTGATTTAAAAAATCTTGGCTTTGGCGGAAGAAACTTTTCACCGTAAGAATTTTTTATGTATTCGGTTACCTCTTCAATTGCAACATTTGAAATTCTGAGTGAGTCTGTTCTCATATAAGTGATAAGACCGGTTGCACCCATACCTTCGATATCAACGCCTTCGTAGAGTTCCTGAGCAACCTTCATTGTTCTTCTCGACTGGAAACCGAGTTTTCTCGATGCTTCCTGCTGAAGAGTTGATGTTATAAACGGAGGTGCAGGAGATTTCTTTCTTGTACCGTTCTTAACCTTTGTAATTACATACTCGGCATTCTGAAGATCAGCCTCAATTTTATCAGCCTGTTCACCGTTGGTAATCTTAATCTTACCGTTTTCATCGGAATATAAAGATGCAGAAAAAGATTTTCTGCTGCCCTTTGGGATGAACTTTGCATCAATCGACCAGTATTCCTCAGGCTTAAATTTTCTGATTTCCTCTTCCCTGTCAACAATAATCCTTACAGCAACAGACTGAACTCGTCCTGCAGAAAGACCTCTTCTGATTTTCTGAGAAATAAACGGACTGAGTTTATAACCGACAAGTCTGTCAAGAATTCTTCTTGCCTGCTGAGCATTTACAAGGTCAATATTAATTGATCTCGGATTGCTCATACCGTTTGTAACACCGGATTTTGTAATTTCATTGAATTCCACACGGTTAGTTTCATCTGTGGGTAAACCAAGAATATAGGCAAGATGCCAAGAAATTGCCTCTCCCTCACGGTCAGGGTCGGTTGCTAAATAAATATGCTCGCTTTTTTCAGCGGCTGATTTTAAATCATCAACAAGTTTTTCTTTTCCTTTTATAATTTCATACTTTGGAGCGAAGTTCTTTTTTATATCAACACTTAATCTTGATTTAGGCAAATCACGGACATGACCCATTGAGGCAACAACCTCGTAACCGCTACCAAGGTATTTTTTAATTGTTTTTGCCTTAGCAGGTGACTCAACAATTACTAAATCTGACATATGTTTTCACTGCCTTTCTGCCCTGTTATGTGTAAAAGGGCAACGGAATATCGGATAACGAATAAGAATATTCGGTAAATATCATTTTAAAATATAATTTCTTCCCTGTAGTGCCGAAACAAGATCTTTCATTTCAAGCATCGTAAGTGCGGTAAGCACCTTAAACACAGGGATTTTCAAATCAGCTGAAATTTTATCTATATGAACAGGCTCATTACCGATGTATTCATATACATCCTGAGCTGTTTTTGGCAAATTTAAGTTTTCTTTATGAACAGGTTTTTGCACAACCGTTTCTGATTTTTCTGATGCATACGGCACTGCGGTTTTAGCCGGCTGTTGATCATTTTGTTTATTAACATAAATTCTTGCAGGAGCTTGTTTTCTTATACCTTTAACAGGAAAATTGCCCGTATCAGCAAGAGAAATATTGTCAATATCAAATTCATCATCAGTGGTTGCATACAGGTTGTCAAACTCGCAGAGTATGTCCATAAAATCGGTAACGGGTATTGCAAGACCTTCTTTAATAAGAGCGTTTGAACCTTCATTCTGAGGGCTGTTATTTCCGAGCAGAGCAAAAATTGTTTTGCCTTGTTCTGCGGCAAGATTTGCGGTAATAAGCGAACCACTCTTCTTTCCCGCTTCCATAACAAGCAATCCGTCCGATAAAGCGGCTATAATTCTGTTTCGGGCAGGAAAATAGTAATTCCTCGGTGTTTCATCAGGCGGATACTCTGTAATGACAGCACCTCTTTTTGGAATTGTACTTCTAATGTCTGAATTTTCCCTGAGATATGAACAATTAAGTCCGCAACCTCTGACACAAATTGTAATTCCGTCCGTAGCAAGTGCGCCTCTGTGCGACGCACCGTCAACACCCAATGCGCCTCCGCTGACTATAATTGTTCCGTATTTTGAAAGTGCATATGCAAAGCGGTAAGAATTTTCTATTCCATACTTAGTTGCTCTGCGAGTACCGACAATACCGATTGAAAAAGTATTGTCAATATCAGGCATAACACCGTTTACATATATGAGAGCAGGAGGACATTCAATATTGTAAAGACATTTTGGAAACAATTCATCGTCAATGCATAATATCGAATAATTGCATTCAATACATCTGTCTACGATTTTCTTAGCGTCATCAAGACCGGTTGAAGCAAATCGTTCAAGGTCTTTTTGTGAAAAAATTCCGCAAAGACGCCACTCCGAAATACCACCGTAATAAAAGGCAGACACATCGGAATACATTTCGGATATTCTCTTTACCTTTGGATTATTATAGCCTATCGAAAGTGTAATCCAAATCCAGTAACAGGCATTACGCGAAATCATTTCATCATTTCCCACATTATTATTGACGCCGCAACGGCGGCATTAAGCGACTCGGCTCTTCCCTCCATAGGAATAGTAATTTTATGTTTACAGGCACTTATTGTTTCTTCTTTAAGACCGTTTCCTTCATTACCTACTGCAACAATGCAAGGTGAAACAAAGGGAGTCGTTGTAATCTTATCAGCCGACACCGATACGACCGCCGCATAAGATTCAAGTTCACTGTGTGCATTCAGATAACCTGAAATTGTATCCGAAACAACAAACGGAAGCCTGAACACTGCCCCCATACTGCCTCTTACAACTTTAGGACTGTAAATATCGCAACAATCGGCAGAAAGAACAATACCGGTAACATTCAGAGCCTCAGCCGTTCTAAGAATTGTACCTAAATTGCCGGGATCCTGCAGATTATCGAGTGCCAAAAATTTGTCACCAGTCTTTATTTTATCAAAACAAGCAGTTTTGTCAAGTGCTTTTATTACACACAGAAATCCTTGAGGCGACTCTGTATCACACATCTGATTAAATATCTTATCAGATACAATGAATGTTTTGTCGGAATATTTTTGCAGTTTTAAAAAGTCATCCGCATATTTCTCACTGGACTTTTCACTTGCGAAAAAGGTGTCAATACATGCCTTACTGAGCATTGCATCCATACAAATGCGAACACCTTCTGCAATGAAAAGTCCTGATTCACGCCTATATTTTGCACTTTTCCTGAGCTTTACGGCATTTTTTATATTAGAATTATCTTTGCTTGAAAGTATAGTCATAAAACCATCCAATTTTCTGTAAAAAACAATTGCGTTTGGGATAACCCAAACGCAATTACAAAGTAAGTTAAATTAAGCGTTCTTAGCCTGTTCAACAAGTGAAGTAAAAGCAGCAGGGTCTGAAATTGCAATTTCAGAGAGCATCTTACGGTTAAGAGCAATGCCAGCCTTCTTCAAGCCGTTCATGAAAGTTGAATAATTTGTGCCGTTAGCCTTGCAGGCAGCCGAAATACGAGTAATCCAAAGACGACGGAAATCTCTCTTTCTCTGCTTACGGCCGATATATGCATAATTGCCGGACTTCATAACAGCCTGTTTAGCCATTTTAAAGTGTCTTGATTTTGCACCCCAGTAACCCTTAGCAAGCTTTAATGTCTTTTTTCTTCTTTTGCGAGTCATCATCGCACCTTTTACTCGTGCCATTATATATTACCTCCGTTTATGTTAGTTAGTAGTCCTCAATGATTATTTGTAAGGAATAAGACGCTTGATCTGAGCTGTGTTTGTCTTATCTGCAGCAACAGTCTGACGAAGACCTCTTTTACGCTTTGTTGTCTTCTTATTCAAGATGTGACTTTTGTTAGCGTGAGCACGGATAACCTTACCGTTCTTAGAAAGTTTGAATCTCTTTTTGGCACCGCTGTGAGTTTTAATTTTAGGCATATTAGTATCCTCCTTAGCTTTAATTACTTATTAGTCTTTGGTGCAAGAAACATAAGCATATTTCTGCCTTCAAGCTTTGCAGGCTTTTCGACAACAGCTGTTTCACTGCAAGCATCAGCAAATCGTTTCATTGTTTCAAGACCGATTTCAGGGTGTCCCATTTCACGACCTCTGAAACGAATTGAAACCTTAACCTTATCGCCGTGTTTGATAAACTTCAGAGCATTATTAAGCTTTGTATTAAAATCGTGTGTATCGATATTAAGAGAAAGCCTTACTTCCTTGATATCAACAACTCTCTGATTTTTTCTTGCTTCCTTTTCCCTTTTAGCCTGTTCAAAACGGTATTTTCCGTAATCCATAATTTTGCATACAGGAGGATTGCTCTGCGGAGCAATTTTAACCAAGTCAAGGTTCTTCTGTTCTGCCAAATCAAGTGCTTCTTTAGCTGACATAATGCCAAGCTGCTGACCATCAGAGCCGATAATTCTCAACTCTTTGTCACGGATTTCTTCGTTAATCTGAATTTCTTTCTTGCTGATGGGTAAACACCTCCAAAGTCTCATAAAAACAATAAATGCGGACAGAAACACTCCGTCCGCATAACAATACTAAAAAACTTCGGTATTGACCCGTGCAGACGGCACCCCACAGGTGAAAGCATCTCTGCTTCGCTTTATTTTACCTGACTATTATATTACATATACATTTGTTTGTCAAGCGTTAATTTCGAAAAAATAAAATTTATTTTTTCAACTTACTATTGCAATTTGCGATATTTAAAATTTCCCAAAAATTAAAACTCGAAATTCGGTCAAACTGAATTTCGAGTTTTCTGCAAACCGAGAGCAGAGAAGTCATTCTCTGCTCCGATTATTATGCTTTGTACGCCAAAATAATTATTTAACCATGCTTGCAACTTCTGCGGCAAAGTCATCCTGACGCTTTTCAATGCCCTCGCCCTTTTCAAAGCGAACGAATTTCTTAATTTCGATAGAACCGCCAAGCTCCTTAGCAGTATTCTGTGTGTACTGCTTGATGTTGATCTTATTGTCCTTAACGAACTCCTGGTCAAGAAGGCAGTTCTCCTTGTAGAACTTACCAATCTTACCCATAACAATCTTGTCAGCAATCTGCTCCGGCTTACCTTCGTTGATTACCTGCTGACGCATAACTTCTTTCTCATGCTCGATGATTTCTGCAGGAACTTCACTCTCATTGAGGTAAGGAGTGTTAAGAGCTGCAATCTGCATTGCAACATCCTTGCCGTATGCAACAAACTCCGGCTTTGCAGCGAGGTCTGTATCAAAGTTAACGAGAACGCCAATCTTACCGCCTGCGTGTACATAAGCAACACAAGCACCTTCCATACGCTCAAAACGACGAATCTGGATATTCTCGCCAATTGTGAGAACCTTTTCCTGAAGCATTTCAGCGATTGTCTGCTCTGAACCTGTTGCCTTGAGTGTGAGGAGAGCCTCAACATCAGCAGGGTTCTGCTCGATAATTGTGTTAGCACAAGCCTTAACAAAATCCATAAATGAATCGTTCTTAGCAACAAAGTCTGTTTCAGCGTTAACTTCTACAACAACACCTACTGAGAGGTCATCGTTTGTGCAAGCGTATGCAACGCCTTCTGCTGCTATTCTGCCTGCCTTCTTAGCCTGCTTAGCAAGTCCCTGTTCTCTTAAAAAGTCAACTGCTTTATCCATATCACCGTCGGCATTTGTGAGTGCCTTTTTGCAATCCATCATGCCGCAGCCTGTTTTTTCTCTTAATGTCTTTACATCCTGAGCTGTAAATGCTGCCATTTTGAAAACATCCTTTCAAATAAATTTATATAAAACGGGGTTATAATCACAAATGATTATTCAGCTGTCTCTTCCTCAACAGCTGCAGCGCCCATGCGACCCTCTCTGCCTTCGATAACAGCGTTAGCCATTGCGCCTGCAATAAGCTTTACTGCACGAATAGCGTCATCGTTACCCGGGATTACATAGTCAATCTCATCAGGATCGCAGTTTGTATCTACGATAGCAACGATCGGGATATTGAGCTTCTTTGCCTCTGAAACGGCAATTCTTTCTTTTCTTGGATCAACAATGAAAAGTGCGCCGGGCATCTCTGTCATATCCTTGATACCGCCCATGAACTTCTCAAGCTTCTCAATTTCGAGGTTGAGCTTAATAACTTCCTTCTTAGGAAGAAGATCAAATGTGCCGTCTTCCTGCATAGCACGGAGCTGCTTTAAACGAGCAATTCTTCTTCTGATTGTTGCAAAGTTTGTGAGCATACCGCCGAGCCATCTTGCGTTTACATAGTAAGCGCCTGCACGCTCTGCCTCTTCCTTAACAGAATCCTGAGCCTGCTTCTTTGTACCTACAAAGAGAACGCTCTTGCCTTCTGCTGAAAGCTCACGAACAAAGTTGTAAGCTTCTTCAAGCTTCTTTACACTCTTCTGAAGGTCGATAATGTAGATACCGTTACGCTCAGTAAAAATGTACTCAGCCATCTTAGGGTTCCATCTTCTTGTCTGGTGACCAAAGTGAACACCTGCTTCAAGAAGCTGTTTCATTGAAACTACTGCCATAATAAAAATCCTCCTTAGGTTAAAACCTCCGCTGTGCCTTTGTTTTTATCAACGCAATAAGCAAATTCTATGAATCTGCCACCCTGTTGACAAGCACCAGCGTGCGAATTGCCTGTATATTATACCATAAAAGTAAAAAAAATCAAGTGTTTTCGAAAAAGTTTTTTCAAAAACACCTGATATTTTCTTAAATATTAAATTGTATTCGGAAACTCCGATTAATACCACAAATCAAAGAATCTTACATTACCGATGCTTGTGATGTAATTCTGTGATTCATGCCAGCTGCTTACACCGACATAGAAGCAAAGAACTCTGTGCTGAACTGCCGAGCCGTTCTGATCAAAGATAAAGGAAACAGCATCTTTTACATCTTGATTCGGTGCATAATCAGTCGAACCGTAATACTGATATTCCGAAATAATTCTGTCAATTGATGTTGTGTTTGAACGGTTCATTGCGTCACGGATTGACTGTGCGATAAGGGCACAGCCTGTGTAACCCATTGAACCACCTTCGCCCATTACAAGTCTTTCGAGTTTCTCTCTGTCATAGCTTGAAAGAGAAACAGGAGAAGGACTGTAGGACGGATCCGGATTGGCGATACTTACAAGGTAGCCACTCTGATTACTGTCTGTATAGCCGTAATCCGATGAATTAGATGCGGAACTGCTGTTGTCCGATGAACTGTCAACATAGCTTGTATAGCTCTGTGAAGTTTCTGACTCCGAAGGCTCTGACTTTAAACTTTCAGCCTTTTTGGAAGCCTGTGAACTTTCAGCTTTCTTCTTCTCAGTTTTTGCAGATTTAGTTTCCTTTTCAGTTGTTTTCTGTGTAGTCGCTGCGGATGTTGTAATCTCTTGGGTTACGGGGGCAGTAGTTTCTTCAACGCAGTTATCTGTAATAACGAGTGAAAAATCATTGATGTTACCGACTGCAAGCGAAGCAGCACGGCTGTCTTCAAAAGCATCTACATCCGGTGCAAGAGTTGTTGTCGGAACAACAAGAGCAGCTGCCGCCAGAGATACCGCAATAGCATAGGATAATACCTTAAAGCCTTTGCGTTTTGACTTCTTTTCGGATTTGCGAGTTCTCTTTGAACTCTCCGAATGGTTGTCACATCCGTAGTGTTTATAGTTTGTCGCTCTCAAAAATTTATCCTCCCTGTGATTTTTGCACATTAAGGTAACTACTATAACTGCCGTCAAAAGCAATCGTATATACAAGATGTAGTTATCTGTTAAAAAATGTGCCAAGTCCTTTAGTCGTAAAATTTTATCAAACACACAATTGCAATTGTATTAAAGCACAAACTTTTGAAAATTGCAAGTTTGACAGGGAAAGATAAATTGTAACAATTGTAACCGAAATGTTACTTATGTGGTTTTAATTTCTTAAAAAAATAATGATTTGTGCATTATGCATAATTTAGCAAATATTTCTTAGGTTATTTTGCCTTAATGCGAAAATTTGAAAAAATTCAAAATTTAGCCCCAAAACGGGGTTTTTTCGGCTTTTTTACTGGCTTTGGAGTCTGGCAGCTGATGATTACCGTATCCTCTCCTATGAGGTCAATTTTCTCCCACGGAATTATGTAGTCCTGACATTTTCCCACCAAACTAAAAAATCCCGGTCTGCCGAAAATAACAATTGACACAACAGTTGCGCATTTGGTATCCACAATAACATCGTCGATAAATCCTATTCTTGTTCCATCGCAGGCGCTTATGACTTCCTTATGTCTTAAATCGGTAAATCTGCAATTCATATAACCACTCCGAAATCTGTTTTTGATATACATATATATGAAAAGGAACGGTCATTATATTCATTGACATTTATATCATAATTTGTTAGAATTGAATCACAATATTTTCGCAAAAAAGGAGCGATAATTATGAATTATGTATTTATGACAGATGCCTCCTGCGACCTTACACAGGAGCTTGTTAACGAAATCGGCGTTGAAGTTCTTCCGATGGAATTTCATATGGAGGACAAGTCCTATCTTCATTATCCGGATTGCAGAATGATGAGCCTCTCGGAATTCTACAGTAAGATTAAAGAGGGTATTGATTCAAAGACAACACAGATTAACTATGACAGCTTTTACAAGAGCTTTGAAAACTATCTTAAAGCCGGCAAAGATATCATTTACACAGGCATTTCAACAGGTTTGAGCGGAACATACAACACCTGTATGATGGCTGTTAAGGATTTAAAGGAAGTTTATCCGGACAGAAAGATTATTGCAATTGATTCTCTTTGCGATTCGGCAGGACTCGGACTTCTCATCTACCTTGCAGGCAAAAAATACAGCGAAGGCGCTACAATTGACGAACTAAAAGAATACATTGAAGACACCCGTATAAAAGTATGTCATTGGTTTGTTGTTGAAGACCTTGATCAACTCAAGAGAGGCGGTAGAATTTCCGCTGTTTCCGCAACATTCGGCAAAGCTTTGCAAATTAAACCTCTCATCAGTGTTGACGATGAAGGTCATCTTATCAATGTTGCAAAAATCAGAGGTAAGAGCAATGTTGTTCCGGCTCTTGTAAAACACCTTGAAAGAGATGCCGAAAATCTCAAAGACAGCGTTGTTATGGTTGCCCATGCGGATAATCCGGAAGGCGCCGAAGAACTTAAAAAGGCAATCAAGGGTAAGTGCAAGGAAGTTGTCATGACGGATATCGGTCCTGTAATCGGTACTCATGTAGGTTCGGGAATGCTGGCAGTCCTTTTCCTCGGCACAAGAAACCTTAAATCATAATCAAAATACAGCAAAATATGTAATAAGCGTGCAGTCTGAATTAAACTGCACGCTTTTCTTTTGTCAGTCCCTTGTGTAATATAAAAGGCACATTACACTTACGCCGACAAATCCGCCTATAAACAATCCGATAATTAATCCTGCAATCAATAATTTACCTCCTGACCATATTTTGACAATTATTATTTTCCGCTTGTGAGATAATAAGCAAAGGTAATAAATTTAATAGAAATGTTATTAGAACAGCATTCCGCAGGGGGAATAGAATGAAATCTGTTTACATAGATGTACTGATTACCGTAAATGTTTTCATTGACTTTATACTTATTTTATGCACCAAAAAGGCGCTTTGTATCAACACTTCGTTTAAAAAAATGTTGCTTGCGTCGCTTCTGGGAGGAGTGCAAAGTCTTATTGCACTTTTCCCTCCCCTGCCTTTCTTTTTGAATATACCTATCGATGTTTTATGTGCCGCAGGAATTGTGTTATGTGCATTCGGCAAGTGCCCGTTTAAGTGTTTTATCAAAAGAATATCCGTGTTTCTTTCTCTCTCATTTTCATTCTGCGGAATTATGATGTTTCTGTACAACGCTTTCAAACCGAAAGGTATGGAAGTATACAACGACACAGTGTATTTTAACATTTCACCCGTCCTCCTGATTATTTTAACTCTTGTCTGTTATTATATTCTCAAATTGACGAAAATATTGACGAAGGGGGGCAACGGTTCGGGAGTTTGCAAAGTTGAAATCGAGGTTAACGAACAAAGCTATTTTTTCCCTGCAAAGATTGATACTGGTTGCAACCTTGTTGAACCGTTTTCGGGAAATTATGTCATTATTGCTGAACAAAATATTTTTGATGATTATGTTCCCGATGAAACCAAAATAAGGATTATTCCGTTTGAAAGCCTTGGCGGAAACGGAATTGTAAAAGGATTTCCTCCCGATAAGGTTAAAATTGACGGCAAGGAAATCTGCAAAAGCATTTATATAGGCATATGTAATGATGTATTGAAAGGAGATGTTAAGGCAATCATACCGTACGAACTTGTAAAAATATCAGAATAGGAGCAATGTTATGTTTTTAATGAAGGTTATTCAGAAAATCCGATTTGCACTCGTTATTGAAAATGAAATATTCTACATTAACGGCAGTGAAACTCTCCCCCCACCGCTTACACGAGAAGAAGAACAGCATATTATGGAGAATATTGCAAAAGGAGACAGTAAGGCAAGAGAACCGCTTATTGTCCACAATTTAAGACTTGTGGTATATATTGCAAAAAAGTTTGAAACTCCGAATGCAAGTGCGGAGGATTTGATTTCAATAGGCACAATCGGGCTTATCAAGGCGGTGAACACCTTTTCTCCCGAAAAGAATATTAAGCTTGCAACCTACGCATCAAGATGTATTGAAAACGAAATTCTGATGTTTTTACGAAAATCATCGCAACTGAAAAACGAGGTATCGATTGATGAACCGCTGAACACAGACTGGGACGGCAATGAACTGCTCTTATGCGATGTTCTCGGAAGCGATCCTGACACGGTAAACAGAAATATTGAATGCGAGCTTGAAAAAAGTCTTGTTTTGCAGGCAGTTTCAAAGCTTCGTGACCGAGAATGTCTTATTATGGAGTTACGCTTCGGGCTTAACGGACGAAAGGAACACACGCAAAAGCAGGTTGCCGACAAGCTTGGAATTTCGCAGTCTTACATATCAAGGCTTGAAAAGAAAATTATTCGCCAATTAAAAATTGAGCTTGACAAAGCAGTATGATTTTTGTCTGAACTCAAACCAATAACATATTTCGTATTAAAAACGAGAGCAACAGGCAATTTTGTCCTGCTGCTCTCGTTTTTATAAAACAGTATCTGAGGGATTGGTGACAGTATCAGAATCATTATTATCTCCGTCACCCATAATTTCGTCAATTCCGTCTTCAATATCATCCATCATATCCGAACCCGAATTTCCTGTTTCATTTTCTTCGTTACCGATGAAACCATCCGAATCTGAAACTTCTCCGTTTTCAGTCATACTTTTTGAAGTTTCCTGCGTATTTGATGTTTGTGAAGTCTGACTTGTTGTGTCAGTCATACTGTCGTTTTTATCATTGCCGCACCCAGTGATAAAACATACTGAAATTAAAGCTACGGCAAACAGACCTAAAAATTTTTTCAAACTAATCAATCCTTATAAAAATAAAATGGTACTGAATCAACAGTACCATTATTATTTACGGAATTTTTCGTAATATTTAATTTGGAATTTAATAATTTTAATCTTTGGCAATAACAAGATGAGGGTACGGAATTGTGATACCGTTTTTATCAAACTCTTTCTTGACATTTTCTTGCAGGAAGAAATAAACCTCGTAGTAATCGTCAGGAGTTGCCCATGCAAAAACCTTAATCTGCACTCCGCTGTCAAGATGTTCACCGACTCTTACAGTAGGTTCGGGATCTTTTAAAATCATCTCATTTGTTGCCATAAGGTTGAGAATAATCTCACGCACCTTGTCGATATCATCATCATAGCTTACCGAGAAAGTACAGTCAACCCTTCTCTGCTCAACCATTGTGCAGTTTACAACATTGTTTGATGTAAGTCTTGAATTAGGAATTGTCACAAGCTTATTATCAAGTGTATGCACAGTTGTTGAGAAGATATTGATTTCCTCAACCGTTCCCTTTACTCCCTCAAAATCAAGAATATTACCCGACACAAACGGTTTGTTTATCAAAATTACAAGTCCGCTGACAACATTTTTCAGCAAATCCTGTAATGCAAGACCTGCTGTAAGGGCTGCCGCACCGAGTGCCGTAATAAGCGACGCAACATTCACACCGATTGTCCCGAGTGCAGTTACTGCAACAATGAAATAGAAAATCACCTTGAGAACGGACAATACAAAGCCTTCGGCTGTACCGTCCATTCGTGATTTATTAAGGATTTTTCGGAGAATCCCTATAATCAACCTGGTAATTATATATCCGATAACAATTACAGCTACACACACAAGAGCCTTTGAAAGATATTCAAGCAACTTTTCTTCAGTGATATTCATATCTACACCTCTGCATCAACAAGAAATTCGGAAATCTTCTCTCCGTTCTCATAAACTGAAACCACTATATTGCCGTTTTCATCAAAAGAAACGCTCTTACCCGTGCGAACACCGTTTTCGTAATTGCTCACATCAATAAGATTTCCGTTTCTGTCAAATCTTGCACCATAGCCGTCAGGAGTATTATTATCCCACTTACCCGCATGCATTGTACCGTCACTCAGTCTGTAACCGACACCGCCGCCGTTGCGTGAATTATCGGTCCAGTTTCCAACATAATTTATACTGCCGTTGTTATAATAGCAAACACCGAATCCGTTGCGCCTGTCATCAAGGTATTCACCGTCATATGAGGTCATACCGTCAGGAGAAACCGTTCTGCCTCTGCCTGTTCTGCAATTATTTTCATCAAGATTACCGAAATAGGTATATCTTCCCGATTTAGTAAGAATCACCACATCACAATGGGGTTCTTCTTCGTTTACAATTTCAGGATTTTCTTCATCGGATTCTTCTGTCGGCACATCATCTATTTGGCAATGTGTGCCGATATTTGCTTCAACTTTTTCAAAATCAGTTTCTTCATTTTCGGAAGCTTCACCGGAGCTGTCAACAGTTACAACATTTTCGGAATCTTCTGTCTGTTCATCTGATGTTTCTGCGACAGCGTCTGTATCATCTGCAATTTCAAGTTCTGAAATTTGAGAATTTTCTTCAACCTCATCATCCGAAAGCTGTTCGTCTTTCTCCCCTGTTACAATTTTAACTTCCGCCGGTTCAAAATCTTCTTCGGCAGTATGATTTATAATTTCACCGAACAAATCCTTATTTGTTTTGTGAGCCTCAACAAGAATTTTCTCGATAATATCGTATGCCGAATAATCTTTCTTACTCACGGGTTCAGCCGTGTCGGAAACATTTGGAATATCTTCATCCGTAAGATAAGTGCAATCTTCAAGATTATAAGCATTTTCGGGAACAAAATCATTTTTGAACAAATCACCGTTAAACACAAATCCGCTGTTGCCGTAGGATTTTTTCTCCGTAAACGGCATATCTGACGGTAAAAAACTTGCATCATACCAGAGCATACCCACATTTGAATATATCAAAACCCTTGAATTTTCGTTTGACTGCTTATCAGACGGGAAAAGAGTTTTTACGGAAACAATCCCGTTATCGTCAATATCTTCGGTAACAAGAGTTATAATTCCGCTGACTTTGCGTGGATATATTCTCGTGATAAGCTTATCGGCAATGCTTCTGTTAAAATATTCCGTGCGTAACCATGTATGATTACGGTCAAAAAATTGTCTTTTGAATACAATTCCCCTGTCATTGTAAGTTATAACAGAATAAACTCCGCCTGTTGCCCTTTTTACGGACTGATAAGGACGATTATCCCTTGTTACCTTCCACGAAAGCGGTTCATTCTTCGTCAGCAGACAAGACATCTTGTAATCCATACCGTGAAGTTCGATTTCGGTAATTTCTTTTTGCTCTTTGCAGCCTGAATTAAAATAGTTTGCACGGACACCCGCAAGTGCATCATTCTTAAAATCAAGCTTTTCATAGTCTGAAACAAGAACGGAATATATAATTAAGCCGTCAGTCAGCTTTTGAGATTGTTCAAGCATTATGAATTATTCCTTTCAAGAAAATTCTGTGTAGCGTAACCCTAAAAGAAAAGAAAGGGCGAACAATGTCCGCCCTGAAATAATCGAGTTATATTTAAATCAGATAGAAATTGTCATAGCAATCTTGTAAAGCTCTTCATCAAACACACGAGGCATATCAAGTGCTTCGTTGATATCAAGATCAATAATCTTGCCGCCCTGCATTGCAACAACTCTGTTACCGATATTCTGTTCAAGAAGTTCAACAGCCTTAAAGCCCATCTGGCTTGCAACAACTCTGTCACGAAGTGTCGGAGAACCGCCACGCTGTACATGACCGAGGACTGTAGCTCTTGCCTCGATACCAAGACGCTGTTCTACATACTTTGCAAGATCTCTTACACCGCCGACACCCTCGGCAACAACAACGATAAAGTGTTTTTTGCCTGTTTTCTGAGTGTTGATGATTCTTGCGATTACATCTCTTTCAATATTGTACTGAACCTCAGGAACAAGGATAGCTGTAGCACCTGTTGCGATACCTGTCTGGAGAGCAATATCACCGCAGCGTCTGCCCATAACCTCAACTACAGAACAACGGTCGTGTGACTGTGCTGTATCACGGATACGGTCAACCATCTGAATAGCTGTGTTCATGGCTGTATCAAAACCAACCGTGTATTCGGAGCAGGCAATATCGTTATCAATTGTGCCGGGAACACCGATACAGTTAATACCGGCGTTTGTAAGGCAACGAGCACCTCTGAATGAACCGTCACCGCCGATTACAACAACACCGCTTACACCGATGCTTCTGCAAAAATCGGCAGCTCTCTGAATACCGGCAGGAGTAGCGTACTCTTCGCTTCTTGCTGTGTAAAGCATTGTACCGCCGTTACCGATGATATCAGATACACTTCTGAGGTTCATTTCCTCAACATCACCGTTGAGCAAACCATTATATCCACGGTAAACACCGTAAACCTTCATTCCTTTATTTATACCGGCACGAACTACAGCTCTGACAGCCGCATTCATACCGGGAGCATCGCCGCCGCTTGTTAATACTGCAATTGATTTCTGTGTCTGTGACATTATAATCTACCTCCATAGGTTATTAACTTCTACCATTATAATACAATTGTTTTTTGTTTACAAGTGGATTTTCGCAATTTTAAAAAAATAAAAGATTTTATTACAAAAGCATTTAATTCTTTTTACCGTTTTGTTACAGAAATCTGTGAATTTGTTCATAAATACACTGTTTTCACCTCTCTGTTTCGATAAAATAACAATATTTTGTAACAAAGCCTGTAAGTTTGTTGACTTTTATATAATATGGTTTTATAATTACCCTAGGATAGAAGACAGCTTTTGTGCCTGTCTTGCGACAAGTCACCTGAGTGACAATTTTTCGGGAGGATAATTTATATGACTAAGTTATATCTGGCTATTCCCTGTTATAACGAAGAAGAAGTTCTGAGGGATTCGGCGGAAAAACTGCTAAACAAATACAACACGATGATGGCAGAGGGCAAAATTTCTGCCGACAGCCGTATTGTGTTTATTGATGACGGCTCAAAGGACAGGACATGGGAGATTATTTCAGAACTCCATACAGAAAATCCTATTTTCCAGGGCATCAAGCTTTCAAGAAACAGAGGTCACCAGAATGCACTTCTCTGCGGTCTTATGACTCTTAAAGATAAGGCTGACGCTGTTATTTCAATTGACGCAGACCTTCAGGACGATATCAACACCTTTGATGAAATGGTGGCAAAGTACGAGAACGGTTGCGATGTTGTATACGGTGTTCGTTCTAAAAGAGAAACAGACACCTTCTTCAAGAGATTTACAGCTGAAGGATTCTACAAAATTCTTAATCATATGGGTGCTAAGGTTATTTTTAACCACGCTGATTTCAGACTTATGAGCAAGAGAGCACTCAACGCTTTTTCATTATATAAGGAAACAAACATATTCCTGCGCGGTATGGTTCCGATGATCGGCTTTAAGTCTGATATTGTTACATATGAGCGTTCCGAAAGACTTGCAGGTGAAAGTAAATATCCGTTAAAGAAAATGCTTGCACTTGCATGGGAAGGTATTACATCTCTCAGCATTCAGCCAATCAGAATGATTACATGGCTCGGTGCAATCGTGTTCGGCATCAGCCTTATTATGATTATCTACTCACTCATCAGCTTTTTCTGCGGTTGGTCTGTAAGCGGTTGGTCAAGCCTTTTATGTTCAATTTGGGCAATCGGAGGACTTCAGCTCCTTGCAATCGGTGTTATAGGCGAATACATCGGAAAGATTTATATGGAAACAAAGCGCAGACCAAGATTTATTGTTGACAAGGTTCTTGATGACGATGAACAGTAATAGAATCACCAAAGTCCTGACCGGAATTTTCGGCGGAGTATTTACGGTTTGTTTTGTTTTTCTGTTTGTAAATATTATCATAATCGGCTTTGACGGAAATGTTGACAGAAGATTCGATTCATTTTCAAAGATGTTCATTCTTTTGATTTTTGCCGTTTTGACCGTCGGAATATGTGCATTGTATTTTCATTACACCTCCGATAAAGGCTGTAAGAAGATTAAAGCGAAGTCGAGATTTGAATTTAATGATAAAAATACCAAAAAGGTTATTTTTATCGGATGCGGTATTCTTCTGATTGTTGAAATTATTTTTGCGTTGCTTACCGATTTTGAACCTGTTGCCGATTTGCATAACATCAAAAGATATGCAATGTATTTTTCAACCCACGGCAATTTTAACCTCATTGAACAGGATTACGCAAACGATTATCAGTATCTTGTAAGATATCCGAATAATATGGCATTGCTTTTGATTGTGTCGCTTGTCGGAAGATTAAATTACCTTATATTCGGTCATTATGTTGATTTTGCACCTGTTGTTGTTAATATTTTGGCGATTAATATTTCAATAATGCTGACGGCATTTACAGCAAAAAGACTTTTCGGCAACAAAAAGGCTCTTTTTGTACTTGCTTTTTGTGCATTGTTTTTACCTTATCTCACCTATCTGCCGTACTATTACAGCGATTCAATGTCGATGCCGTTTCTTATCGGAGCTGTTTATCTCATTGTTTCCGCATTACAGGTTGACAACAGAAAGAGTTTGTACGCAAAGCTTTGTGCTGCAGGTGCATTGATTTTCCTCGGATATAAGGTTAAGGGCAGTCTTATCATACTGTTCGCAGTCGGACTTTTATTGTTGTTCTTGAAATTCAGATTAAAAAAAGCAATCTGCCTTATTCTGGTGTTTACGGCAGGGTTTGGTGTGATTGGATTCGCATACAATACAGCCGTTGACGCTGTCAATCCGATCACGAAACAGCAGTATGAAAAATATGAATATCCTGTTACTCACTGGCTTATGATGGGGCTTAAAGGTCTTGGAAAATACGATGAGCATGATGACTATTACACTCGTTCATTTCCCTCGAAAAAAGAAAAACAGGATGCTAACATTAAGGTTATTAAAGAAAGAATAAAAGATTACAAATTTAGCGGTTTGTATGAACATATGATTGAAAAAGCTGTTTGGACATGGCAGGACGGTACATATTACATTTCGTACCATAACAGAAAGCCAAAGAACGATAATATTCTTATGGATTTTCTGCATATTGACGGAAAGTACAACAAGGCCTTCCAAAATTACAGTTCGGCTTTACAACTGTTCATTTTATTGATGATTTGTATTTCGGCATTAAAAACTCTTATCAAACCTAAAGTTGATGAGATGCTGTTAATCAAAGGAGTTGTATTTGCGGCATTCCTTTTCTTCCTGTTATGGGAAACAAGGTCAAGATACCTGTTTGATATGACGCCTCTGTTTATTCTGCTTACGGTTGACGGTATGGATACCGCAAAAGCTTTTCTTGATTCATTCAGAAAACCTAAACAACAAACAGAAAAACAGGCATAATTTAATAAAGTTTTCAAGTAACAGCCGAAACTGTCACTTGTTTTTTGTTATAAAATCAATGTTACAACATTACAAACTTTTTCATTAAAAATCAATATTTTCGTTTGCAATTTATTGTAATGATGCCTAAATTATGCTATTATTACTATATGTGCAATGATTTGCAAATTTCAAGCTTGAAAGGTAAAAATTATGGATTATGAAAAGCTGAAAAAGAGGGATACCTCGCTGGACATTTTGCGAATAATCGCAGTCTTTACCGTTTTATCGGTTCATTTTTTCCTACACAACGGATTTTACAGCCAGACAATCGAAGGGACACCGATGTATGTTGCTGTTGTAATGAGAACCCTGTTTTCCGTTTGTGTTCCCTTGTTCATGTTGCTGACAGGTTATTTGATGAGTAAAAAAGAACTGAGTAAAAAGTACTATTCGGGAATTACGAAAACACTTGTTGTTTTTGTAATCTCAACACTTGCGTGTATGATTTACAAAAACATTGCACAAGGTGATGTTTTTGACCTGAAATCATTCATACTCGGAACGCTTGATTTTACCGGTTCCAACTACTCCTGGTACATTGAAATGTACATAGGGTTGTTTCTGCTTGCACCGTTCCTTAATCTCGCTTACGGAAAACTTAAAAGCAAAAAGCAAAAGCAAGTACTCCTTGTAACAGCTGTTTTTCTGACAATCATCCCCTCGTTATTTAATATTTTCAATTTTGGTTCACTTGATTGGTGGACTAATCCGACTTCATCAGATGAGTTTCAGAAACTTGTCCCAAGCTGGTGGCAGGGATTCTACCCCGTTGCATACTACTTTGTGGGTTGTTACATAAGAGAATACGGATTGAAAATGAAAACAAGAACAATGCTTGTACTCTTTGTTTTTTCACTTTTCATATTCAGCACATTCAATTATTTCAGAAGCTACGGCACAACATTCAAATCGGGCACATACATTTATTGGTACGGATTTGAACCGTTTGTTTTATCTGTACTGCTTTTTCTCTTAATTAAGAGAATCAAGACCGATAACTTCCCGAAAGCCGCTAAAATTGCACTTTGGAAAGTTTCTGACCTTGCACTTGGAATTTATCTTATTTCCTTTATTTTTGACAGCATTGTTTACCCCGTACTCTGCGAAAAAGTAATATTAATGCCTGACAGACTTCCGTATTACTTTGTTACGGTTCCGATAGTTTTTGTGCTTTCCGCCGCCGCATCATTTATTATGAATCTTGTTGCAAAACTGCTTATTGACGGTTTTAAATCGCTTGCGAACATAATAAAGGATTTGCGTTCAAAGCCTGACAAAGGAAAGTGGCAGCACATAATTTTTGCTGTGCTTATGGCTTTTGCTATTGGATTTTCACTTTGGAAATGCTATTACGGTTTTGGCGGTAACGACGAATCGTTTTATCTTACAATTCCGCACCGATTAACTCTCGGTGATTCGTTACTCGGTGACGAATGGCACCTCACACAGCTTTCAGGATTTTTACTTTTGCCGTTCGTATGGCTCTACACAATGATTACGCAATCTACTGTCGGAATAATCTTTGCGGCAAGAGTTTTCTATGTAATCTGTCACGCTGTTATTGTGTGCGTTATCTATTCAAGACTTAAAAAGTACGGATATTTCTCAGTATTCGGTTGTGCGCTTTATTTCCTCTTTACACCGTTTGACATTATGGCATTGAGTTATAACACAATGGGACTTGACCTAATTGCGCTCACGGGTGTTTTAATGGCAACAGCCGATTATTCAAAAAAATTACCGCTCATAATCAGCGGACTTGCATTTGCAGGCGCAGTTCTCTGCTGTCCGTACCTTGCGGCAGTTTATGTAATGTATATTATTGCAATAGGAGTTCACTATGTAATTAAGAAAACTGCCCTTAATAAAAATGTGTTCAATTCTGAACTTTTCTCGATTAAGACTTTTCTGTGGTTTACCTTGGGAGCAGGAATACTTGCGGCTATTTTCCTTGTATTTGTAATTTCAAGAGTAAGTATTAATGAGATTTTCTCAAATCTCCCCTATCTTCTTGCCGATCCCGACCATCCGCAAATGGGCTTTATGGCAAAGATGAATTACTACTTTAAAACAATCGTAGAATGTCACACTCATTTTAAATATGTACTTATGGCATACGGTGCCACCGCAATTGTTATGTTGCTTGACAGAAAGAGAAAACAACACCGTTCGGTTTATCTTATTCTTACAAGTGCAATCGTTATTTTGTCGCTTGTAATGTTTATGCCGACAATGACAAGCGTTTACTACAATGCGATTATGTTCCCGATGATTTTCATGGGCATCACAGCGTATGTTCTTTCTGAAAATAAGCAAAGAGAACTGTTTGCTTCACTCTTTGTTCTCGGAATTTTTTATTCTGTTGCATTGTGTTTCTCTTCAAATCAGTATTTTTATGTAACTGCAATGGCTTGCACCGCATCAAATATTGCAAGCTTTGTATTCATCGGCAACCTGATTAAGGAAATGAAAGCAAATCCCGATAATCTTGACTACGCTGTTCCGTGTAAATATTTAGCATTTGTGATGACTGCGTTTCTGATTATTCTGCAGGCTTGTTTTCAGATTACCGTCAAGGCAGAACATTGCTTCTGGGACAGTGAACCGAAACAGCTGACACAGACAATTCAGAACGGCCCTGCAAAGGGTATAAAAACAACACCGAATAACGCACAAACCTATGAGCAGATTTATGCCGATATCAGTCAGTATCAGAATCTTGAAAAAGGAAACATACTGTTCCTTACGCAAAAAACATGGACTTATCTTGCGGCGGAGGATTTTCCTTACGGAACGCTTTCGGCATATGTTACGGGGGAAAATCAGAACAGTCTTGCAAGACTTCGCTCATATTATTCGGTAAACAGCAAAAAAATTCCGAAATATATCTACATTCCGAAGGACTCAGAGTGGGATAATCTTCAGCAGATTCTTCATGAGGCACAGCAGAACGGTTACTCTTTGAGCGAAAACGAAGTTTCGTATAAACTTGTAAAATAAATAATATTTTACAGATTTCAGACATAAATATCACGCAGGGATAAAAATTATGATTTCTGCGTGATATTTTTTTGTTTTTCAGCACATATTCTTGAAAATGTACAAATAAAAAACTTGTTTTTTTTTGTGAATTATGGTATAGTGAATTATGATAGGCAAGAAGGGCTTGTCACAGAATTTGGTCGCATTTTTGTGAAATTTTAAGTTGGGGGCATAATCATGGATATTAAGCAGACTTATAACGAATGGCTTGAAAACGCAGTTGAGGACAAAGACCTTAAGGCAGAGCTTGAAAGTATAAAAAACAACGAAGATGAAATTTATGATCGTTTCTACACAGCTTTAAAATTCGGTACCGCAGGCCTCAGAGGCATTATCGGTGCAGGTACTAATAGAATGAATATTTATGTTGTTCGTCAGGCTACACAGGGACTTGCTAACTATGTGCTTAAAAAGTACGGCAATGGTTCTGTTGCAATCTCTCACGACAGCAGAATTAAAGCAGATTTATTTATGAATGAGGCGGCAAGAGTTCTTGCGGCAAACGGCATTAAGGTTTACATCACATCAGAACTTCAGCCTACTCCCGTTCTCTCTTACCTCGTTCGTTACTTTAAATGTCAGGCAGGTATTATGGTTACAGCCAGCCACAACCCTGCAGCATACAACGGCTATAAGGCATACGGTGAGGACGGTTGCCAGATGACTGATGTTGCCGCAAACACTGTATATGACGAGATTTCAAAGCTTGATATGTTCAAGGATGTTAAAATTGCCGATTTTGACGAGGCAGTTAAGAACGGCATGATTGAATATGTTGACGAAAGCGTTTATGACACATATCTTGAAAAAGTTATGGAACAGCAGGTTAACCCCGGCGTTTGCAATGGTGCAGACCTTAAAGTTGTTTATACACCGCTTAACGGTACAGGTAATAAGCTTGTAAGAAAGGTTCTCGGCAAGATTGGTGTTAATGATGTAGTTGTTGTCCCCGAGCAGGAACTTCCTGACGGCAACTTTACAACATGTCCTTATCCGAACCCTGAGATCAAAGAAGCACTTGCAAAAGGTCTTGAGCTTTGTGAAAAAGAACAGCCTGACCTTCTCCTTGCAACCGATCCTGACGCTGACCGTGTAGGTATTGCCGTTAAGGATTATGACGGCAGTTACAGACTCATTTCAGGTAACGAGGACGGTGTAATGCTCACCAATTACATTCTCTCTTGTAAAAAGGCAAGCGGTAAGCTTCCTGAAAAGCCAGTTGTAGTAAAAACTATAGTTACTACAAAACTCATCAACAAGCTTTGCGAAAAATACGGCTGTGAACTCAAGAATGTTCTTACAGGCTTTAAGTATATCGGTGAAGTTATTCTCAACCTTGAGAAAAAGCATGAAGAAAACAGATATCTCTTTGGTTTTGAGGAAAGCTACGGCTATCTTTCAGGCACATATGTAAGAGATAAGGATGCTGTTGTTGCATCAATGCTCGTTTGCGAAATGGCAGCTTACTATAAGAAACAGGGCAAGTCACTTGCTGAGGTTATAGACGGTCTTTACGAAGAATTTGGTTACTACCTCAATCAGACATACTCATTCGAGTTTGACGGTGCCTCCGGTATGCAGAAGATGGCTGATATTATGACAGCTGTAAGAGATAACACACCAAAGAGCATTGCAGGCTACGATGTTGTTAAGGTTTCCGACTATTTTCTCAGGAAAGAAACAGATGTTGCAACAGGCAGCATTACCGACATTGACCTTCCTAAGTCAAATGTTATTGCTCTTCACCTTGCGAATGACAACGCTGTTATTATCCGTCCAAGCGGAACTGAGCCAAAGATTAAGCTCTATATTACTTCAGTCGGTAAGGATAAAGATAATGCTGCAGAAATCTGTGAAAAGCTTGTTGTTGCAAGCAAAGAGATTCTCGGCGTTGAGTAATTGGAATCGACATATAATAGTTGCACCTAAAGTTAAGGGGACAGATTTTTCTGTCCCCTGTTTTTATGTGTATTTTATCAAAAACACAATTCCCCTATCTGCCGTGTTAATACATTGTATCACACGCAAAGCAGAGGTGACTGCTGTTGCAGTCACCTCCGTAATCGGTTGATTTATAAATAGCAATTTTTAAAGGGGTATGTTGTTATTTTAAATTAAATAATATGCCCTTTGGACTCATCTCCAATATCGGATATTATGCCCTTGACAATAATAACTTTGTATTACATTGGACTTATCTCCGTTCTTAAATTTGAATATAAAAGTCTTTTGACCGTTAAAATTCATAATATCAATCAGTACAACAATTGTTTAAAAGCTTATCAACTTTTCCTCTGAATCAATTGTACCTGTCCTTAAACTAAGTCTTTGGAACTTTGGACTGCCAGCCTATATAGTCATCGGAATTAACTCCTTTTACTTTAGCTTCGACTAACTGTGTTTATACATCTGAGTATGTATACTACAATCAAACTATAAGACCTAAATTCTCATTGGAATAATCTCCTGTTGTTTGCAGATATCTATGTCATCCCGACATTTTCTTTACTGCTAATCAATGCTTTATTTACGACTTATATTAACTTTTCGTCAAATCAATATCAGTAACCGTATACCGTCAATTCCCGTTAATGGATTTTATTTTTGACTTTGTATCGGTTTAAAATCTCAAGCATACATCGGAATATCTCCAATCTTGTCGCATAAGCGAGAATTAATTTAAGTTCTTATCTCATCGGAATTAACTCCTTTTACTTTAGCTTCGACTAACTGTGTTCATACATCTGAGTATGTACACTACAATCAAACTATAAGACCTAAATTCTCATTGGAATAATCTCCTATTGTTTGCAGATTTCTATGTCATCCCGACATTTTCTTTACTGCTAATCAATGCTTTATTTACGACTTATATTAACTTTTCGTCAAATCAATATCAGTAACCGTATACCGTCAATTCCCGTTAATAGATTTTATTTTTTGACCTTGTATCGGTTTAAAATCTCAAGCATACATCGGAATATCTCCAATCTTGTCGCGTAAGCGAGATTTAATTTAAGTTCTTATCTCATCGGAATTATCTCCTGACACTTTAGTTTACCTTGAATTTTAGAAATCAGATTGAAATTTACGGTTTCACTCTGTATTATAAGTTTCCAAATTTACATTCCGTTTGAACTGCTTATTAAATTCAGCCTCTTACATTCTTTAAATTCAGACTACTCTGTGTGCCGTTGTATAAGCTGTTCATCCATTGGTTTTAGTATTAACTTCCATTGGACTTATCTCCGTTTCGGACTTATTTTGCTTAAATAACGATTAAGCTTCCATTGGACTAACCACCAATTTTTAGATTTCAATATATATTAAGTTATAATTAAAATTCCGTTCTCCCGAGTATTAAATTCGATAACCTTTAATGCTTAATTGGACGAATTTCAATCATAAGACGTAGATTGCTAAAGACGAATTCGGAATGCTCTTGCGATTAAAAATTAATAAATATGTTTTTATAACATCAAAATAATCAGCTGTTCCGACAAAACAAGTAAGAATTAGAAGATCATCTCTTAGAATACACGGGCTGTAGAGTTAGGTGGCAAGCTCCGCATATAATCTCTGATTTGTTTGAAGTAAGGTTTTCTTGCTTTCATTTTTAAAACCTCCTTAAGTTCTTTTCTTTGTCTATATTATACAGTTAGTTGTCCACATTGTCAACACTTTTATTAAAAATATTTATAATTTTATTTTTAGAAAATCTATTGAAGTAAAATTTACATTGTGTTATAATGAAAATGTTGGGGTGTTTATCAGTCGGCAACTTTTTTGAGTGCCGACTTTTTTCTTTTTTATATACTTCAAAATGCCTAAAATATTGATTATAACTAAACTTTAGTGTATTATTATGATGACATAAAGTATTAAAGAGGTCATAATTGTGAACGATAAATTGCATATCAGAACGGCACAAATAAGCGACGCCGAAGAATTGCTCGCCATATACAAACCATATATTGAAAACACGGCAATCACATTTGAATACAATGTTCCAACCGTTGAAGAATTTGCAAATCGCATAAAAACTACGCTCAAAAAGTACCCTTATATTGTAGCCGAACTCAACGGAAAAATTGTCGGCTATGCGTATGCCGGAGTTTTCAAAGGCAGAAAAGCGTATGATTGGTCAGTTGAAACAAGTATTTATATCCGCCTTGAGAATCACGGAAACGGAATCGGCAGAAAACTCTACGAAAAGCTCGAAGAAATTCTCGCAAAGCAGGGTGTGACAAATGTAAATGCCTGTATTGCGTACACTGAACATGAGGATAAACATCTGCATAACGACAGTGTTTGCTTTCACAAAAAACTCGGTTATAAAACTGTCGGTATTTTTCATAAATGTGCATACAAATTTGATAAGTGGTACGATATGATATGGATGGAAAAATTCATTGCCGGACACAGTGCTAATCCAAATGATATTATCCCCTACCCTATGCTGAATTGTTAACAGAGCCATAAGATATAAGTATCCCCGAAAAGTTCGATAAAAAACTTTTCGGGGATTGAATTTGTCAATAAAAATGGGTACTGTCTTAATATTGCTTACAATTACTATAAGCTGAAATTTTTAATAATATACCACTTAATAATGCAAAATAGAATTATTTTTCAAGCTTTGCAAAACTGTCTTTGCAGACATATCCTGCATATTCTCCGAGATCAATTTGCTTGATATCGTGACTTACATGTCTTTCGCTTACAGGAATCATTTCCATATAGTCCCCGTAAAGATACTTCAGGTACTTATCATATTCTTTAGGAATGGGCAGTTTTGCATTTTCAAAATCAACCCATATTGCCTCATCAAGCCATTCGGCAGGGAAAGCTCCTCTTGAAACATTTCTTCCCATACTGTCAAACAGATATTTCGGATTTTTCATATTCTTATGAAGTGAAATAAGTTTGTTTTGAACCTTTTGCAAAAATCCAAGCGGAAAAATCTTTCTCAGAATATTCGCACACAAAGAAGAAAATCTGCTGTTTGCATTCACCGAAGTGCCTCTCCACTTATCAAGCACCAGCCATCTTGAGCTTGCAGTTGCTTTCATATGAATTTTTCGTAAGAAAGCATTGTTTGAAGTATAATCCTGTGCAAGCACATCAAGAAAAATTCCGTTATGAATATTGGGAAATCTTGATGTAAACTCAGTAGAAAGCAGAGTATCGTTTATTCGCAGTTTTGTAAAAGGAAAATGGCTGTCTTTTTCATTTTTTTGAGTCTGTGCAAAAAGATAATTCGGGAGTTCACTCGGCAATATCGAAAGAAACCTGTCGTAATCTTTTCTAAGCATCATAACATCAGCATCATCGTCCCACGGAATAAAGCCTTTATGTCTTACTGCACCCAAAAGACTTCCTCCGCCCAAAAAATACTTTATGTTATGCTTTTTGCAAATTCTGTCAACCTCAAGTAAAAAGCCCAGAAGTATCTGTTGAATATCATTAAGCTTGCCATCATATGAATCGGAAAACATAAATATACTGTCATCATCCATTACCTCGTGTCCCGAAATAAGGAGTGCGTCCTTGTAGTTGACCATTGATAACCAACCAAGCTTTTTCAGTCTTGTGCAGTCAATGGCACAGCCGTCCGTAGAATCACCTGCAGAAGTTATGTTAACCTCGCACTCATCAAACGAATCCGAAAGCGTAAGTGAAAATTCCGCCGAATTTACGGTTGAAGTATCTGAGCAGGCGTTATACACCTGATTGTTCTCACCGTTACAAAGAACAAACAGAACAGCAGAAATCAAGTCATTAATACTTATATAAGACACTTTGGGTGATTTGTTCTTAACATTCAAAGATTTTCCGTGAACAGCCGATTCCAGCATATTCCTTACAAAATCGGAACTTGAATTTGCAGATATAATCTTGCCGCTTCTAACTGCTTTGATTGAAAAATCATACATATGAGATGCAGAAAAATAAAGATTCTCAACAGACTGAATCAGCATTGCTTTTAATGAATCCGAATTAAAAGCGGAATGTGTTTTTTCTTTTTCGGAAATAACAAAATCTTTTCCGAGTGTTCCGTAAATTGAGGCGTCTGACACAAGAACAGTTTCTTTTATCTTTAACGCATTGACAGCCGAGATAATATTATTTGCCCTGTTGATATGATTTTTAAATACATCAACATCTTCAACTCTATCAGAAAGCAAAAATCCCGTTTCAATGAGTATATCTCCGCATTTATTAACCGCATTAAGTGAAGAATACTTTACGATGGAAAAATCTGATGAATCGATATAATCGAATCTCCTGTCATAACTTTCGTTATCCTCTACAAGCAAGAATACAGCTATGTCTGCTTGTTTTTTTAAGTTAACCGTGCGAAGCGATGATACAAGAGAAAAGGCGAGTTCTCCGCCTCCTGCTATAAAAACAGATTTTCCGAATAATTTACGGATGTTCAAATTCTTATAACGCAAAGCTACAAGTGCTCTGTCCTGTTCAAATTGGTTAAGTAACAACTCAGACATAACTGTATTCCTAATTTCTGTTATTAATTTTCTTCAAGAATTCCGACTGCTCTTCTTATTCCTTCTTTAAGGTCAACAAGAGGCTTCCATCCAAGACTGCAGAGTCTTGAACTGTCAAGAATTTCGGGGGTTTTTGCAAGAGCGGAAGTATCAACCTCAGGCTCCTTTTCATCTTCGGGATTGGCAAAAGCCAAAGTCATATTTCTCTCAGGGAAAACCTCACAAGCTGTCTTTGCAAAATTTCTTATTGTTGTATCTGATTTTTCATAAGAAATGTTATACGGTGTAACATTTTCACCGTTAAGCATAATGTATATGAGAGCAGAAACCGTGTCTGTAACATAGCAGAATGAACGGTTAGCCGCACCGTTGCTTTTGAGAAGAATATTTTCGTGACGAACAACATTTGCAATAAACTGCGCCCAGACACGATCATCCGTAAGACTGCTGGCACCGTAAATATAGCTCGGTCTTGCAATCTTTACATTGAGTCCAAACTGTTTGCAATAGCTTGCGGCAAGAGTTTCAGACGCTCTCTTACCCACTGCATAACAATTTTTATAGGAAGTAAAATCAATATAACCGATATCATCTTCGGAAATACTGTTTTTACCATTGTGCAAAGCACCGTACACTTTAAGGCTTGAAACAACAAGTACAGACTCACTTTTGCTTTCAAGAGCAAAATCAAGAATGTTTGATGTACCGCTGAGATTTGCGTTAATAGTGCCTACAGGATCGGTTTCAAATTGAATATTACTTGCCTGACTTGCGGCATGAATAATAAAATCTGCTCTCTCACATTCGATCTTATTTGTAACATCGGCAACAACAAGCTCAATGTCATCTCTTTCAAGAAGAACGCCAAACTTTTTCTCGGCTCTCTCTCTGTTTCTTACAAACGCAAGGAGCTTGATGTTATTGTTATAAAAGTCATTTCTTGCGAGAAATGTGAGAACAAGATAATAACCGATAAATCCTCCTGCACCGGTTATAAGAACAGTTTTACCGTTAAATCTGTTCCAATCAACATTTGTATTTGTAATTTCTTTAATATCGGAAAAAACCGTCTTTTTTATATTACTTTGAACATTATAATCCATATTTAAGTTCTTCCTTTGCAAACTGCTTGTAGTTTTCATAATAGAACTGTGATCGCAATGTTGTGAGATCCTCAGGTGTTGTTACCTTAATGTTGAATCTCTCGCCAAGGAAAAGATGAACCTTTTCGCCGAGCTCAATAAAAAGTTCACTTGAGGAAACAGGGTTTGTAATACCTCTCTTATAAGCTTCTTCGTGAGCCCAAAGAATTCTTTCCATTGTATATCCCTGCGGAGCCTGTGTAATGTACATTGTACTTCTCTGGTAACTCTTGCCGCATGTTTCTCCGTCCTCACTGTAAAGAAGTGAATCAATACTCGGAGTAACAGGAACAGCTGTTTTGTACTTTTTTGTATCCTTAATACAGTTAGTGATGAGTTCTTCGCTGAGCATGGGACGAACACCGTCACAGATGAGGATGATATCATCAGGATCTTTTGAAAATTCAGCAGTAGCCATTACGCCGTTGTGAATAGAATCAAAACCGTTAGCACCGCCCGGAACAACAGCCTTAACCTTTGGAACATTGAATGCCTCAATAAGCTCATTAAGGTAGCCGATCCAGTCAGCCTTACAGGCAACAACAATCGCATCAACCTTAGGATGACGGGCAAAATGCTCCATTGTGTGAATAATAATCGGCTTTCCGCCAACCTCAAGAAACTGTTTAGGCATATCGGAATACTTCATTCTTGCACCGATACCGCCTGCAAATAACATAGCTGTAACCATAGTAAGACAATCCTTTCAAAACACAAATCAGACTTCACTTTATAAAATGCAGTCAAATTTATTTTTTTAACAGCAGAATTACGCAGTAAAAAACGCGTCTGCACTTTGATATAACTATTGATATGATACCACATTAATGCATTTTTTGTCAACAAAAATACTTTGTACGAATGTTTTAATCGACTTTGCCGGTTTACGGTGAATTTCTTATACCGTATTCTCAAAATGCTTTTTATTTAGGCACATCATTTTGACGCACAAATTTTTAATACCTTATAAAATTAATGCGGAAAAATGCGGGAATGAGTAAAATTGTTTTATTCTTTATTCCCATTTTTCTTTTAAGTATATATAAATACAGAAAATTTTGATAAAATAGAAAAAATTGCAGAAAGCTGTGTTATTTATGTTTGACAAAAATTTGATTGATTTATCGGTTATGTCTACCGAGCAGATTGACAAAATTATCAGAAAAGCTAAAAAGATTATGCAGAGTCCCGCCGACTATCGACACGCCTGTGACGGCAAAATTCTTGCTACATTATTTTATGAACCGAGTACAAGAACACAGATGTCATTCCAGACGGCTATGCTTAAACTCGGCGGAAGAACAATCGGTTTTGACAATCCGATGAATTCATCCGTTTCAAAGGGCGAAAGTCTTAAAGATACAATTACAATTGTCGGCGAATATGCCGATATTATCGCAATGCGTCATCCTGTTGAGGGTACTGCCGCTGCGGCATCTCTCTATGCAGGTGTTCCCGTTATCAACTGCGGTGACGGCGGTCACCTTCATCCAACTCAGACGCTTGCCGACATTATCACTCTCAGCTGTGAAAAAGGCAGACTTGATAACCTCAGAGTAGGTGTATGCGGTGACCTTCTCAACGGCAGAACAGTTCATTCGCTTATCAAGACACTTGCAAAATATCCGAACAACAGCTTTGTACTTATCTCAACAAAGGAACTCAGCGTTCCGCTTTATGTTATTGACATTCTTGAAAAGAACGGCTGTAAGTATGAAATTTCTCATAGCCTTGCAGATGCAATCACAGACCTTGATGTTCTGTATATGACAAGAATTCAGCGTGAAAGATTTGCAAGCGAAGAAGATTATCAGGCACAGAAAAATGTTTTTGTTCTCGACAAAGAAAAACTTGACAAGGCAAAAGAAGATATGATAATTCTTCACCCATTGCCGAGAGTAAACGAAATTACAGTTGATATTGATGATGACCCGAGAGCGTTGTATTTCAAACAGGCTCAGTACGGTATGTACGGCAGAATGGCACTTATTCTTCTGCTTTTGCAGGATGATGAGTTCTTTGTTGAAAACAGACCGTTTGTTGTATCGAATCATCACTGCAACAATCCGAAATGTATCACACAGCAGGAGCCATATCTTCCGAACCTCAGCTACGAAAAGCTTGGTATGGTAATGTGCGGTTACTGCGACAAGAGAATAGACTGAGGTGTATTAAATGAGTGAACATAAGAAAAAGAAAAATCCGGCGGTCACTATGATGATGACCTCTCTCGCCTATATCGTACTCGGCATTGTGACGGTTGTCTTTCCGCAAAAGGTGCTTGATGTTTTGTGCTATGCACTCGGCGGTGCAATGACTGTTTACGGACTGTTCAACATAATTTCTTTCTTTGTTGACAGAGAAGGCGGAATGTACTTTGAACTTGTAATAGGCGTTATTTCAACCGGATTCGGTATATTTGCTTTGTTTTCACCCACTTCAATTGCGGCAATAATTAATATTCCGATTGGCATTATCATTATTGTTGACAGCATTATGGATATGAAACATTCGCTCACGCTGAGATCGCTCGGTATGAGAAAATGGTGGATTCCGTTTATTATAGCAATTGTAATGATTATGTTCAGTCTTACAACAATTTTCTTTACAAACATTTTTGGTGCATTGCTTATGATTGCACTCGGAATTGCGCTTATTTATGAAGGTGTTTCGGGATTTTCACTTATTATTCTGCTCGGTCGTTATCACAAAGAATATGACCGCAATCAAAGAATGATTGATGCAGAAGCAACCGATATAAACTGAATATGATCAAACCGTCCGCAGAATTTACGGACGGTTTTCTTTTTTATACGGTAATGTATGCGCCGAGGTGGATACTGCAAAGAATACATTCTTTAACGGTAAGTTCTTCAGACTGCTCCATTGCCGATTTGTACAAATCAAGTTGCTTCTTGTAAAGTCCTGCAAGTTTTGTTATATCTTTTACCCTGTCGGTTTTGTAATCGACAATAACAAGCTTTCCGTCCTCAACAAACGCAAGATCAACCGCACCCTGAATTATTACTGTTGCATCGGTTTTTACATCTTTATATTCATCAAATACTTCCGACGGTTTAAGCCTTGCGGTAAATCGTTTTTCACGCATTACAAGCTGTGATGCAATTATACGGTCAATTAGTTTGGTTGACAGAAATTCATTAAGTGTTTTTCTGTCAATCATATCAACTTGTTCCTGTGTAAGTTTTCCGTCATTTAAAAGACGGTCAATTTCAGTGTCAAGACTTGCTCTTGCCTGTTCAAAATTGCAGTATTGCAAAAACTTGTGGTGAGCAGTACCTCTTGCAACAGGAGCGGAATTTTGTTCAGCTATGAATAACGGCTTTGAAAGAATCTTTTCAAAATAATCACCGTTCTGACTGTGTGCAATATCGGACGCACTGACCTTTTGGGGGAGTGAAAGAATATCCCTGTTTCTGTATTTGAAATCAAGATTCTTTTTCAAAAGTTTTGCATAATCAAAAGTATCATCGGATACATCGGCAACCTGTAACAGATTTGTTGAAGTGATATCGTCCTCAAAGACATTATCCTTATCAATCATTTTTTCATCAACGATAATCTGCAATTTCCAATCTGATTCTCCGTTGTGCGGAATTACCTTTGAACCCGGCATAATATCGTTACGCAGATTATTGAGTGACGGGTGAACTAATGCACAAAGACAAAGCCAGTCGCAATAGCTTTGACAGCTTGTGACAGTATAGGGTTCAATTACACTTTCGGACACAAGCTTTGAATACAGCCTTTCAAGATAATCACTGCACTTCTTTACTGCACCAACACAGATAAGCTTTTCCTTTGCTCTTGTGAGTGCAACATAAAGCACGCGCATTTCCTCGGCAATAAGGTTTTCTTCAATTTTAAGCCCTGTTGCAAGGCGTGGGAATGTGTTGTAAACAACACCATTGCTCTGAGTCTTGATGCCGAGTCCCGCCTTGCTGTCGAGAAGAATATCGTTTCTAAGGTCGGTTTTATTGAATTGGTGGGTTATGTCGGCAATAAAGCAAACCGGAAATTCAAGTCCCTTTGACGCATGGATACTGAGAACTCTCACGGCATTTGCAGAGTCGCCCTCATTTTGTGACGATGCGTCAAGGTTTGTCTTATTGGCAATAAGCTTGTCGGTATATGAAATAAAATCAGAAAGCGTTTTGTAGCCGTTGCTCTCAAAACTTCTTGCATATTCACGCAACAGCTCCAGGTTTTTAAGTGACGAGTCATTACCGCTGACTGCAAGCGAAATAGACATAAATCCTGTCATTTCACACGCCTTTGAAATGAGAGCGTCAACGGAATTTGTACAGGCACAATCACGCAGAATTTTAAGTTCATCAACAAATTTTCTTGCCTTATCGTTTGTTTTTGCATATTCACAGACAGAAGAGTAAAGCGAAGATTTTCTGCTTTCACAACGCATTTCGGCAAGCTCATCGGGAGTGAACGCATACATAGGACTGCACAAAACCGACAAAAGCGGAATATCAATCCCCGGGTTGTCAATTACACGCAGAAGGTTGAGCATAATTTTGATTTCAACTGCATCAAAAAAGCCAGACTTATTCTCGCTGTAGGCAGGAATACCGCTGTTGTTCAGAGTGTTGACATAAGTTGCGGCCTTTCCGCTTGGACTGCGAAGAATTATTGCAAAGTCGCCGTAACGGGCTTCACGCATTATATCTCCGTCCTTAACTCTAAAGCCTGAATTAATCATATCGTGAATTTTATCCGCTATGTACTTTGCCTCAATCTCTTCTTTTTCAAGGTCTGAGTTTTCGGATTCAATCAACGAAATTTCAAAATTGCAATCATCAGACTTTGGAAACTCAGCACCGTTTACCAGCCTTTCATCGGAATTATATTCCATTTTTGCGGATTCCTTGGTCATTATTCTTTCAAAAATAAAATTGACCGCATCACACACCTCAAAACGACTGCGGAAATTTCTGTCAAGAATTATAGTTGCAGGATATTCGGGATTTTCTTCATTGAATCGTTTATATTCATTTTTGCGTTCAATAAAAATTTCGGGCTTTGCCTGACGAAATCCGTAAATACTCTGCTTTACATCGCCAACCACAAAAAGATTGCTTTCATCATTGCTTACCGACTTGAAGATAAGGTCTTGAACATCATTTACATCTTGAAATTCGTCAACCATAACAGCATCGAATCTGTTTGAAATCTCCTGAGCCTGAACAGTTTTGGTATAGCCGTTATCATCATCGGGCTTTGCAAGAAGTTTTACAGTAAGCGATTCAATATCGGCAAACGATAGAATATTTTTCTTCGCTTTGAGTTCGGAAAGCTTTTTGTCATATGCACGAACAAGTGTAAACAAGGTAGATATGAACCTATGAAGCTGTGACAATTCAAGCCTTGCATCTTCCTCACTCCAAAAAAACAATGATTGGAGTTTCTTCACCGTTTCTTTGACCTCATCTCTGTTAGATGAAACAGAAATTTTAATCGGATTGTCCTTGTATCCTTTCGGACTTTTCATTCTTCCTGTTTCAAAAGAAAATATTGCCTGTCTGATTTCATCCCATGATGAAGAAACAAATTTTGATTGAACATGGGTAAAATATGCCAAATCACCGACAAGAAGGGGTTCAACTGCATCCTGAAGTTTTTCGTCATCTTTTAATCGAAGAATAGAATTTTCAGTCAGATTGATTCCGTGAAGCACGGCACTCAGAGCATAGTCGATTATAATTTTGCCCCACACAGTTTTTTCAATATCGGTTTCCAAATAGTTTTCGAGCATATCATCAAGCCATTTATCGGGGAACGGCTGAGTTGTAAGAAACTCGGATATTTTAAGGACTGTTTCACGCAGTTTTTGGTCGCCTTGTTTTCCTTTAAAAAGATCAAGCAAAGAATAAAAGCAGTCATCTTCGCTGTCATAAAAGCTTTCAAATGTATTATCAAGTGCCTCTTGTCTGAGAATTTCAAGCTCACCCTCATCGGCAATACGAAAATCTCTTGCAACATCGAGCGTATGAAAATATTCACGGACAATATCTCCGCAAAAGCTGTCTATTGTAGAAATATTTGCACTGTACAAAAGCTGTCGCTGTGCAAGCAAATGAGCGTTATACGGATCATCTTCAAGAAGTTTGTTGACTGCCGCCTGTATTCTTTCACGCATTTCGGCAGCCGCCGCTCTTGTGAATGTTACGATAAGAAGGCGGTCAACATCAAGGGGATTTTTCTCCCGTGTAATAAGCTTTATTACCCGCTCTACAAGTACGGCAGTTTTGCCCGAACCGGCGGCAGCCGATACAAGCACAGAACCGTCTGTTGCATAGATTGCATTTTTCTGTTGCGGAGTCCAATTTCTTGACATTACTCTTCCTCCTTTCCGTTAATTTCGTTTGTAATTTCTTCGATAACGGTCTTGTTATCGACAGAAAAACAAGTTATCGGGTTACTCTGTCTGTAGGCACATACGCTGTCGTAAGGGCAGTATTCACACGAATCATGACCGCCTTTGAGCGGTTTCGCCTCAATGTTGCCGTTATAGATATTTTTGCCCATTTCAGCGATGAGCATATCAACCTTTTTAAAGATTTTTCCGAATTCTGCAAGTGTTGCAAGGCTTGTTGAAGAAACAGGTTCGCCCGCTTTAATTTTTACAGGAATGTATGTTGCGACGTCTGTCTTATCCATTCCGTGAATTATTTCTGTATCTTTGAGCAAAAGCCCGTTCATCTTGAGCTTTTTATTAAGTTCATCGGGCAGCTTGTCAATTGATTTCAGACTGTCTGACGAAATATACGGAACGGTTGCAGGCATATACAAAATCCCGGCAGGTACAATTTCTCCGTATTTGTCACCGCCCGAAGCCTCGATTGAATGGAGATACAAAAGCATCTGAAGATTGATTCCGTAGAGAATATCGGAAAGCTTAAACTGTTTTGTGCCTGTTTTATAATCAATAATACGCAAATATGTTATATCGGCTCTCTGCATAATATCTACTCTGTCAACACTTCCGCAGACTGCAATTTTGTGACCGTCGGGCAGTACGATTGTATATGACGGAATATCCTCGCCAATTTTAAGTTCACAATCGGCAACAAAAAATTCGCTCTGGGAAAGCTCCTCCATAATATGTTTCATCAGATGCATCACATTATCAAGAATTGTCTTTAGGCGGTATGTGAATGAATTTGACTCAAGCTGTTCTTCGCCGAAATATTTAACTGCATATTCCGCAAGATATGCACAGACAATTTTTTGAAGTTTATCTTCTTCAAGCGATAAATACTCTTCCTTAGTATATTCGCCGAAAAAGCGTTCAAGTATGTAATGAACAATCGTTCCGTACTGCATGGGGTTAATTTCTGCTCTTTGTCTTTCCCGAACATTCAAGCCGTAATTACAAAAATAGGAAAATCTGCAGAGATTGAATTTTTCAAGCTGTGAAGCTGAAATATTGAGATTTTTACCAAAAAGCTTTTCGGCATTTTTCTTGTCAAATATCTTAAAGGGAACTTTGTCCTTTGCATTTATGAGCGAATCAAGCTTTGCAGAATATTCGGGATTTTGTGCAAAAATTTCAAGCAATGATTCGGGCACTTTTTTGCCTTTTCCAATCATATCGGCAACTGTATCAAAAGCAGGGCGGAGTGCGTACATACTTTCTTTTTTACCGTCAAAATCAAATTTGTCATATGCAATGATATTTTTAAATACCTTTTTACATTGCAGGACAATTTCGGACGGCTGATAGGTTGTTCCCGTTATATCCGATGAATAAAAAGATACGGAAAGAAACTCACTTGCAGAGGTCATACAGGAATATGCCATAAATGTTTCAAGGTTATTGTGTGCGGCAAAATCATCGCCGAGTTCAATTTCGTTCATTGCAAGCATCTTTAACTCAAACGGTGAGAATATGCCTGATGTATGCGGTATTGCCGGGAAAATTCCGTCAACACAGCCAATGAGAAATGACGCTTTCTGCTTAGAAATTCGTACCCTTTGAGCGGTTGTTATCGTTACGCAATCTATTGTTCTCGGAATATCTGACAATTGCATTGCGTTAATCTGTAAGCTCAAAAGCTCGTAATAACGCTTTACAGTCATTGTTTTTGTACCGATTACAGCGGCGGTTTTGTCAAGAACAGCCATAAACATATTCCAAACTCTTATCTGCTCCGCACCCACCGATTTATCGTATGAGCGTTCAAATTCCGCATACATTCTGCGTAACGCATCGGGAACTTTAAGTTCTTCAAGAAGGGCATAGAACAGCTTTGAAATTTCAAGTCCGTTTTTATCCTTTGCATTTTCTTTAAAAAGAAGTAACGGTTCAATAACTGATTCACGCAGATTTTCAACCTTTGCAAGAACCTCTCTGTCATAATCCGAAAACCTGTCAGAATAGCCTTTTGGATTCTGAACAAATTTATTTTTAAAAGCCGAACCTGAAACATTCCATACAAAAAGGTAGTTTTCAAAAAGGCTTATTTCTTCAACAGAAAATTCAGTTAAACCCGATTTCAAAATTGCAAGCACATCTTCTCTGTCAAAATCGTAAATAAGGCATCTGAAAATTGAGTTTACAAGCCTTATTACGGGTTTTACATCAATATCTGCGTGTTCATCGCTGAAATACGGGATTTCGTATTTTTCAAGAATTTCGGACAAAACACCTCTGTACGGTTCTGTATCGTGACAAATTACGGAAATGTCGGAGTAGAGATAACCTTTTTCTATAACAAGGTGCTTGATTTTACCGGCAACATATTCGCACTCGTCATACATATCAACGGCATTGTAAACGCAGATATTTTCAGGAACAATTTCAAGCGGTTCAATGTGCGGTCTGAAAATATTCTGTTCAAGCAAAGCAAGGTTATCGTTTTTAAAGCGGTGCAAATCGGTAAGCTTTATCGGAGCTTTAATATCAACTCCGTCACGCTTTGCATATTCCTTGAGAATTTTATATGTCTGTTGTGAGGTTGCAAAAACCTCCTCAGAACCGTCCGTAAGGGGATCAAGAGTAAGGGTAAAATATGTAGCGGTACAGTCACGAATAAGGCTTCGTACCACCTTGAGCTGTTGTATTGTAAAGCCTGAAAATCCGTCAAACATTATCGTATAATTTCTGAGAACATTATTATTTAAAAGAATATCATTAAGCCTTGTCAAGTCATCCATAGGATCAATATAGCTTTGGCTGACAAGAGCGTCGAATGTATCGCTTATGAGGGCGGTTTCGTTGAGTTTTGTCTTTAAGGTTTCATCGCAAACTAGCATTGACGCACTTCTGAGTTCATCGCTTGTAACCGAACTTTTCTTCAAATCGGAAACAGTCTGCAGCATAACATCAACAAGGCTTTTGTTGCCCTTTGATGAAAGCAGACGGAGTTTTTCGGTAAGTTCTTCAAGCGCAAGGCTCATTACAACGGCTCTTGTACCCTCGTCAATAACATTATCGGCTGAATTTCCCGTCAACTCAAAAACATATTTGCAAAGTCTTGAAAAACCGAATACAAGAACTTTCTCGGCTTTTTTTGCACCGAACACATCAAGCAGAGTCTTTTCACATTCAAATGTGCTCTGGTCAGGCACAATCAGCATTACGGGAAGATTGCTGTCGGCAAGTTCGCCTGCAATCTTTAAAGTCTCGGTACTTTTTCCGCTGCCGCTTTTTCCGAGAATAAATCTCAACATTTCATCACTTCCATAAATTTAATTTACAACAAAGTAATTTTATTTTAAATATCTGTACAAATAATAACATATTCCGTGGGTTATTTAAAGAACTTTGCAGTTGTTAAACAAAAATTTTCTGAAAAAGTTCTACTATGAAAAATTTATATTCCACCTTATCATCAGTTACTACGCTGTATTCATCATCCGAAAGAACAGCTTTTGCCCTGTCTTTTCCCTCATCTGCCGTTGAAATGCAGATTGACGGGTACATTACGCACCACCAATTATAACCTTTTGCATTGCCGATTGTTATGCGAAGTGCGTCGTACATTCCGGCAGGCAGAGTATAGCTTTCGTAATGGCGGGTATCAAAGTGCATATTGACAATTTCAGCTTTTACAGGATAGTTATAGCCGTTTTTGTACACCTCATTTTGTGCAATTTCTTCTATAGTTTCAAGGTTTGCTTTTACAAATTCTTCGGCATCCGACTTTGAATTTGCCGTATCAAAAAGAATTTTTGTCCTTTCAAGAACCTTGTCACGCACCTTGAGTTTCAGAGTCTGATCTTCTTCCGAGTCTGAATTTGCAAGTATGTGAAAACGAAAAACATTGTTAGGGATTTCAGCACACACCGCCTGAAACGGAATTACCGAATAGAGTGTTGTAAGTACGAATGCAATTATTGCTGATTTGATTAAAAGTATTGATTTATTTGTTTTCATAAAAATAACCTGTCCTCTCTTGAAATAAGTATGGACAGGTTATTGTAATTTTAATCAGAATTATTAAATTTTATCAAAGCACCTTGCAACCGTCTGAAACGGGCTTGCAGAGAAAAACTTCTTTGTAGCTTTCACAAAGCTTGTCATAGCACTTCTTGGCTCTGCGTGATGAAGTGAACACACCGAACACGGCTGAACCCGAACCGCTCATACCTGCTCCCCTTGCCTTTGACTTGAGCATAATACCCTTGATTTCATTAACTTCCGGAATTTGCAGAGCAAGTTCAAAGTCATTGAAGATTGTCGTTGAAATCATAAACATATCTCTGCTGAACAGTGCCTTTACCATTTCATCGGTATAGCAGGCGTGAGGATTGAGTGCGTCAACCTTTTTGTATGCATCGGCAGTAGACACGCTGACTGTGTCGGGTTTGCAGATTACAATGCTGTCACAACGAAAAGAGGCAACTTTTTTGATTGCAGTGCCTATTCCTGTGCAAAGCTTTGTTCCGCCCTCAAGGCAGAAAGGCACATCCGCACCTACTTTTTCACCGATTTCTCTCATCTCTGCCGGCTTGAGCATTGTTCCGAACATATTGTTCAAGCCTAAAATAACAGCCGCACCGTCACTGCTTCCGCCGGCAAGACCTGCCTGTGTGGGGATTTTCTTGTCAATGTCGATATGAATGCCCTTAACATCCGTTTTGCAATAATCAAAGAACTTGTAAGCCGCCTTTGCACAAATGTTTGAATCATCGCAAGGCACGCCCTCACAGTTACATGAAATTGTCACCGTGCCGCTTTCATTGTCTGTGATTGTGATTGTATCATACAAATCAACGGCCTGCATAACAGTTGAAATATTGTGATAACCGTCTGCTCTCTTTGAAAGAACATCGAGAGATAGATTTATTTTTGCAGGAGCAAGAACTTTTACTTCCATATTTTAACCCTTTTTCAGTTCATCAAGAAACTCTTTGATTCTTTCAAGCGCAATTTTAAGATGCTTGATAGAATATGAATATGACACACGGACAAAGCCTTCGCCCGATTCACCGAACGCAGTACCCGGAACAACGGCAACATGCTTGTCCACAATAAGTCTTGTACAGAATTCCTCACTTGTAAGACCTGTGCTTTTGATACACGGGAACACATAGAATGCACCCAAAGGTTCAAAGCAGGTGAGTCCCATTGCGTTAAAGCTGTCCACAACAAGCCTTCTCCTCATATCATACTCGCCACGCATCATCTCTACATCCCTGTCACCGTTGCGCAGAGCCTCAATAGCGGCATACTGTGCGGTTGTAGGAGCAGACATAATTCCGTACTGGTGGAGCTTTGTCATCTGAGCAATAACAGGAACAGGACCGAGTGCATAACCAAGCCTCCAGCCTGTCATAGCATATGATTTTGAAAAGCCGTTTACAACAATGGTGCGCTCATACATACCGTCGATTTCAGCAATTGAAACATGGTTCTTATTGCCGTATGTAAGCTCACAATAAATTTCGTCCGAAAGGATAAAAATGTTATGTTCCTTAATTACCTCTGCAATTTCTTCAAGATCTTCCCTTTCCATAATTGCACCCGTTGGGTTGTTCGGGAACGGAAGTACAAGAAGCTTTGTCTTTGGAGTAATTGCGGCACGAAGGTCTGACGCTTTAAGCCTGAAATTATCTTCGTTTTTTGTGTTGATAATAACAGGCACGCCGTCTGCCATCACCGTAAGCGGTTCGTAACAAACAAATGAAGGTTCGGGGATGATAACCTCATCACCAGGATCAAGCAATGTCCTGAAAACAAGGTCAATTGCTTCGCTGCCGCCGACAGTTACAAGCGTCTGCTTTTTGGCATCATACTCAATACCGAATCTTCTTTTGTAGTAAGCTGCAATTTCCTCACGAAGTTCGGCAAAGCCTCTGTTCGGAGAATACCATGTCTTACCTTTTTTCAGACTGTTAATACCCTCTTCACGGATGTGCCACGGCGTCTGGAAATCTGGTTCGCCGATACTCAGAGAAATGACATCGTCCATTTCGTTAGCTATATCAAAAAACTTACGGATACCCGAAGGTTTTACTGTTGAAATCTTTTTATTAATAAAATTATTGTAATCTATCACAGAATTAAATGCCTCCCGTCACGCTTCTCTTCATCGCTGAAGAGGCACGCTCCTCTGTCCTTGTAGCGACGCATAATAAAGTGTGTACCCGTTGAAAGCACACCGTCAATTGTAGAAAGCTTTTTGGCAACAAACATTGCGATATCCTGCATTGACTCGCCTCTTACAATGAGAGCAAAGTCATATGTACCTGCCATAAGATAGAGAGATTCAACCTCTTCAAAGCCCATGCAGAGTTCTGCCATTTCGTCAAAGCCTGTTTCCTTTTTAGGAGTTACCTGAAGTTCGATTAAAGCCTCAACATAGCTGTCGTCAACCATATCCCAGTTTACGACTGCCTGATAGCCCTTGATTACCCCCGAATTTTCGTATTCCTTAATCTGCGCCTTAATGTAATCCTCAGGCTCGCCGAGCATTGCCGCTATTTCCGCTGTTGTAAAACCGGAATTTTCACTTAAAAGCTTTAATAATTTGTCCATATTTATTCCTCCCTGAGAATATATTAAACGCAAAATTTTGCGTTGCAAGCTGAATTTGCAAAAAGCGACATCAAAGGATGTCGCTTTGACAATTTCAATTTTTAATATTTATCTGCGCTGTTTGCACTGTTATTTGCTTGCTCTGTGGCAGTTCACATGGCTTTAGCGGTGGGAACTGTCTGCACATAGATTATACAACCTGTACCTCTCGCTTGTCAACTGTATTTATCATATTGACGCATAAGGCGGTCATCAAACATATCAATTCGTTTTGCGCATCGGCAATTTCAAGTTCGCATCCTAAAGGGTGCTTGATGTGATTGCATATCTGTGCGTTGTCAACATCAACAATGCTAAAATTTTTTGAAATTACATCACCGAGAATTCTCCAATTATTGCCGTAGAACCTGCATTGAACCATATTATTGGTCATAAGCACCACGAGGGTTGCCGCTGTTTTGTCTGTTTTTAGAGTAAATGAATTTACTCCTGCAACGGGCAACTGTCGAAGTCTTGCAACAAGGTTTTTATTCTCATCAAGAATATTAAGCCTTACAATGTTGTTGACAACACCACGTATACTTCTCTTTCTGCGTTTCATAACAGCAGTATATTTATCCCTGCCCAATTCATCACGAATCAAAAAACAAACATCGGACGGAGATACATCTCGTGTAATAAACAATTTCATAAAATCACCGTCAAAATTTTATTTCTTAATCTTCTTCAAGATTTTCAAGCCAAAGATTTACACACGCATCACTCGGCATTCTCCAGTCTGAACGAGGCGAAAGTGTTACAGAACCAACCTTAGGTCCGTCAGGCAAACATGAACGCTTGAACTGCTGAGTAAAGAATCTTCTGACAAAAGTTGTGAGCCACTTTTTGATTGTGTCATTGTCGTATTTTCCTGCAAATGATTTCTTTGCAAGGTAGTATATTTTATTCGGCTCAAAGCCAAATCTTACCAAATAATATAAGAAAAAGTCGTGGAGTTCATAAGGACCAACCACATCTTCGGTTTTCTGTGCAATTTCGCCGTTTTTATCTGGCGGAAGAAGTTCGGGACTTACAGGGGTGTCGAGAACATCAAGAAGAACGGTTTTTAGAACTCCTTCGCTGTGCTGTGCCTCATAGGCAGTGAGATAGCGAACAAGGGTTTTCGGAATTGACACATTTACGGCATACATACTCATATGGTCACCGTTGTAGGTTGCCCAACCGAGAGCAAGCTCAGAAAGGTCGCCTGTGCCAATAACAAGACCGTTATATTTGTTTGAAAGATCCATGAGAATCTGTGTTCTTTCTCTCGCCTGTGAGTTTTCGTAGGTTATATTTGTGACGCTTTCATCGTGGTTGATATCTGCAAAATGCTGACGAACAGCTTTTGTAATGTTAATATCTTCAAAAGACACTCCGTAAGCCTCAGCCAGAAGCTGAGCATTTGATTTTGTACGCTTTGTCGTGCCGAAACACGGCATTGTTACAGTATGAATATTCTTTCTGTCAATACCGAGCATATCAAAAGCATGAACGCAGACGATGAGAGCAAGCGTACTGTCAAGACCTCCTGAAAGTCCTAAAACCGCATTTTGAATTCCCGTGTGAGCAAGTCTTGTTGCAAGACCTGTTGCCTGCATTGTTATAATCTCCTCACAACGGGCATCAAGATCTGATTTGTTTGATGGAATGAACGGAGTCTGAGAGAACTCTCTTGTAAGTTCGGTATGTTTTAACGGCATATCAAAATATACCGAGGTAAAGTTATTGTCATCACTTTTTGTAAAAGTATTTGTCTTTCTGCGTTCTGCCGAAAGCTTCCGAACATCAATATCGGCATAGATAATGCCTGTTGTAAAGCGCTTGCTTTCTGCAAGCAGAGATGCGTTTTCGGAGATTATGTTCTGTCCCGAAAATACCATATCCGTTGTGCTTTCGCCAAAGCCCGAATCGCTGTAAATATATGCACAACAAAGCTTACCGCTCTGCATTTTTACAAGGTCACGGCGATACTGTGCCTTGCCTATTACATCATCCGATGTTGACGGGTTGCAGATTATAGTTGCGCCGTGTTTTGCGTGTTCAACAGACGGAGATGAGGCAACCCACAAATCCTCGCAAACTTCAACACCGAAGATGAAATCACGCATTTTGTCACAGCAGAACACAAGATTGTCTGAAATTATGGTTTCGACGCCTGCATATGAAATTTCATCGTAAAGATTTTTTCCGCTTGTGTAATGACGAACCTCGTAAAATTCGCTGTAGTTAGGGATGTTGACCTTAGGTACAATACCAAGGATATCGCCCTTATAAATTACTGCGGCACAATTGTAGAGTGCCGATTCAATTGCAACCGGAACACCAACAATTGAGATTATGTCAAGGTCTGCTGTTTCTTTAAGAATTTTCTCAACTGATTTTTCAGCCGCATTAAGCAAAACACGCTGATAAAACAAATCGGAACAGGTGTAGCCCGTTACGCAAAGCTCGGGAAACACAACCAGTGACGCACCGTTTTTGTGTGCCTCTTTAATCTGTTCAATAATATTTATTGTGTTGGTTTTACAGTCTGCAACCCTGATTTTCGGTGTTGCGGATGCAACCTTGATGAAACCGTATTTCATAAAATTATACCTCACAAAATAATAACCGCAGAAGCAAAACGCTCCTACGGTTATTATACATCAAATTTTCCGATTATACAAGCATCAGAGCATTGTTCTCGTTACCCGTCTGAGTCTTTTTCCGTGAAAAAGATACTGACTTTCAAGCGTCGGTTCAAACTTTGTGATGTAGCAACTCATATATCCCATAATCAGCCAGAACCACACCACCATAAACGATATGTCATAAAGCAATGCCTTTTCAAAGCAGGCAAAAATCAAATATGCGAAAAGAAAAGCAAACAGACAGGGATAAACATCGTCACGATATGTTTTTTTCTGCAAAAACAGGTGCTGTGCGGAGTGTTTTGCAAATCGAAAACCGAAAATTCCGAAAAGAACAAAACCGATTACACCAGTTGAAACAAGAATTGTAAGAAAGCCGTTGTGCAAATCACTTTTGTGATACGAATATTCCAAAGCACCGTTTGAATATTCGGCACTGTAGAGAACAATATTTCCGTTGGAAATTCCGATAATCGGCGACAGTTTGAAAAGATTGATTGATTCAAGCCAAAGCTTCTTTCTTCCGCTGTCAATGTTTTTGTTTTCGTGTGAAAAGGTGATTTTATCATTTTCAAGCTGTTCTCTCTGTTCGGGAGTCAGTCCTTCCTGCACAAGTTCGCTTTCGGTTTTGCCTAAAAGCAAATCGACAACAGAGGTTGTCTTTGATACAACAACGGAAAAGCCTTCCTGACAAATCGTTCTGAACATCAAGGCAGAGCCTGTAAGGAAAACTCCCACAAGAAACAGCGCTGTAATTTTCAAAATAATTTTTGAAGGTGAAAGTCCCGCCTTGTCGGCAAAGAACATATAAACTATATAAACAATTGCATATCCGAGAGCAAGCACAAGTGAGGCGTTTGAATCGCACAGAATGAGCGAAAACGCATTTGTGGCAAGACAGGCTACAATCCATATCTTACTGATGCCGGGTTCAGGAATTTTTTCGGCAATTCTGCGCATAAAATGCCCTTTTGAAAGTATATGGCAACAGAAAATCGACACCACAGATATGAAGCCGAGGAGATTCGGGTTGACATAACAACCGGTGAACCTGTTTTCGTAAACGGTAAATTTAATCCAGTACCATTCAAATTTAAAGCCGAAGATAAGGCAGGTTATGCCGATTATGTTCATTACCGTGGTTGCGTACATTATGAATTTTGCAATGTGATAAAGCTCTATTCTGTAATCAAATTCAGGCTCTGTATGCATTCCGTAAAAAAGAAAAAAACACATTACAACGTGCAGAAGCATAAGAAGGCTGAAAAGAAATGTCTGTGAAAAATTGATGAGCATCGAAAATACCGTTACGGCAAGAAATGCTCCGATCCATATTCCGAAGCGCAGTTTAAAAAAAGTATTATTATGTCTTTGATTATATACCGAAAGGCATACACCCCATATAAAGAGAAAAACAAGAAGTACATACGCAGGAATCTGGAGAAACGCAATGTTTGTAAAAAACAAATCTATAATGTAGATTCTTCTAAAAAGCGATGAATCGGAAAAAAATCCTCTGAGCTTTTGTTTAAAATCGGTCATCTGAATACTCCAATCAAAACGAAATCAGCTGAAAACTTCTTTTACGGTTTTGAACATCAGCTTTATATCGGAACCAAAGCTGAAATTTTTGACATATGAAAGATTGAACTTCATTTTTTCGGGAAGAATTTTTTCAACATAAACCCTGTCAACATCTATCTCGCCTTTCAACAGCTTTTCTTCGTCCTTATACATAATTGAAGCCAACGAGGTTATTCCGGCAGGCATAAGAAGTGTTGCAAGATATTCGGGTTTGTACATATCTACATAATGCTGAACCTCCGGACGGGTTCCGACTATTGACATACTGCCCGAAAGAACATTGAAAATCTGCGGCAGCTCATCAAGACGATATTTTCGCAAAATTCTTCCTGTTTTTGTAACTCGGGAGTCGCTGTCGGTTGTGACAAGTGTTCCGAGCCTGTCGGCTCCCGTTACCATTGTACGGAATTTAAGAATTCTGAACTTCTTTCCATAGGTTGTAACCCTTTCCTGTCTGTAAAACACAGGACCTTTTGAGTCGGTTTTAACTAAAATCGCAATAATTGCAATCGGAATGATGAGAAACACAAGAAGAATAACAGAAGCAAAAATATCAAGAATTCGCTTTAAAACAAAACTTCCCTGTTTTTTGCAGAGAATGTCATAGTATTCTTTTACTTCGGCACACTGAAACTGCGGCGGAAGCTTTTGAAATGATTTCATTAAATAAAAAACTCCATTCTGTGTGTATATTGAACATACGGTGGAACGGATTTATGCGATAAAAGTTGATTTTTCCTTATTTTCCCACACTAATCCATTATCAAAAGCATTATATATCTTTTAAAATCATTTTTCAAGGCTATTTGTCTTACAAAAAGTTTACAATAAAAGAAAATTTAACACAACGTAAAAACCGACGGTATGCAGCCGTCGGTTTTTAGGTAATTTTATGGAGTAATCAAGCACATAGAAAGGAAGTTGTTAGTTAATTAATATTGATATATGATTTATCGTGTTTATACTATACCATACCTTTTAGCCATTGTCAACACTTTTTTATCACTTTTTCAAATTTTTTAATACTTTTTAATTATTTCAACCAAAAGTGTTAAACATCTTGACTAAACGCTCAAAAAATTGTAAAATAATTACGGTGAAAAAAGCAAACCCAAATTTCTTAAAAACCGGAGGTTCTGGAATGGCTAACGAATATACACCCGACCTCATTACCCTTATCGGTGATGACGGTAAAGAAATAGAATTTGAAATTCTTGACATCATTGAAAACGATGAGGGTAAGTTTTATGTACTCTACCCGTTCTTTGAAAATCCCGAGGATGCTGTAAATGATTCGGGAGAATATTATATTTTTGAAGTTACCGAAATTGACGGCGAAGAAGAGCTTGCCGAAATTGAGGATGATGACAAGCTCGACAGAATTGCCGCTGTTTTTGAAGAGCGTTACAATGAAGAATTTTATGATGAAGATGACTAACAGTTCATTTTTCTGCATATAAATAGTATTGCAGGACTAAAGATTAATAAGTTTGAATTCCTGCCCGATACGCGAATGATTTTAAAATAACCCTACAACATTTAAATCGGGAGCTTAGCTCCATTGAACGGTGTGCAGACCTCCCGTTTTCTCGGAAGAAGGGAGCCTGAAGTTCAAGGGCGGGCACCCACCTGTCACTCAAGTAGGCAGGTTATTGCAAAAATCATACGGTCGGGCGGGTTTTTTATTGTTATTAAATCTATAAAAAATATAAATAATATATAAACAGGAGTAGTAATAATATGAATATTTCCGTTTTAGGTTGCGGACGCTGGGGCAGCTGCATTGCCTGGTATCTCGACAAAATCGGTCACAATGTTTTAAGCTGCGGACTTGCCGACGCACCCGAATTTATACAGCTTAAAGAAACACACAAAAACGACTATCTCACCTTTCCAAAGTCAATTGAGGTTTCTTCGGATCTTGAATATGCGATTGAAAGAGCCGAGGTTATTATAATTTCGATTTCATCGCAGTATCTGCGTTCGTATTTTGCGGATATTTCGAAGTACAATCTTGACGGCAAGACAATTGTCCTCTGCATGAAGGGTGTTGAGGCAACTACAGGCAAAAGGCTCAGTGAGGTTGTCGGTGAATTTGTTGACGAAAACAAGACACCCGTTGCAGTTTGGGTAGGTCCGGGACATCCCCAGGATTATGTAAGAGGTATTCCGAACTGTATGGTTATTGACAGCAATAATCACGATATTAAGGAAAAGCTTGTAAATGAATTCACAAGCGACCTTATCAGATTTTACCTTGGAACGGATCTTATCGGCAGTGAAATCGGTGCTGCCGCAAAGAATGTTATCGGCATCGCCGCAGGTATGCTTGACGGACTTAACTACACCTCACTAAAAGGTGCGTTAATGGCAAGAGGCACACGAGAGATTGCAAGACTCATTAAGGCACTCGGAGGCAATGAGATGAGTGCTTACGGTCTTTGTCATCTCGGCGACTATGAGGCTACCTTGTTTTCAAAATGGAGTCACAACAGAATGTACGGTGAAAGCTTTGCAAAGGGAGACAGATTCACAAAGCTTGCCGAGGGTGTTATGACATCAAAAGCGTTATACAAGCTCGGTCAGGAATACGGTGTTGACCTTCCGATTGTTGAGTCTGTATACAAGGTTTTATTCGACGGAACAGATATCAAAGAGGCACTCGGAACTCTGTTTATGCGTTCTGTCAAGAAAGAATTTTAATCGGGCAGGTACATATAATATGGGTAATACTAAAGCTAAGAACAATTCAAATAAACCTAAACAGAATGCAAAAACGGTTACTTCTGTCAAAAAGCAGAATACAGTCGAGTATGTTATTGTAAACATTCTTTGTCTGTTTGTATTCATAGCATTTGCATACATAGCAATTATGAGCTTTGTGCAGACAAGCGTGTTTGATTCGGCAAATTACGGCAGTGAAGTAATTTTGTATCAGACGGATAACATTGCGCTGAACATCCTGTTCACTTCCCTGTTTACCGTTTTTATATTCAAAATGAAAAAGCATTGTGACTTTTTTGCAAAGGTCAATCTGAAATATATGCATATAGGTCTTGCGGCGTTCGTCATGATTGTGGGACTTGTCTGGATATTCTCGGTAACCTCTGTTCCTGCGGCTGACAGCTACAACATCTATGAAACAGCGTCGCAGGCGGCTAAGGGCAACTATTCGTCATTCCACAATAACAGCGGTTTTTACAACAGCGATTTTTACAGCGGATATTCTTACTACAACTTCTATCCGTTCCAGCTCGGCTTTGTTTTCATCAGCGAAATTTTTTACAGAATTTTCGGTACGGACAGTACAATGCCGATTCAGGTATTCAATGTAATGTGTACAGCTGCCGCTTATATAGGTATTGTAAACATCACAAGACTTCTTTTCAAAAAGCGTTCGGTTGAATTTATTACAATTCTTCTGCTTGCCGGCTGTTTTCAGCCCGTACTTTTCTGCACATTCGTTTACGGAAACATCATCGGAATGTGCTTTGCAATCTGGGCATCATACTTCCTCATCAAGTATTTTCAGACAAACAAGTACCTGCTCCTCATTCCGTGTGCCGTACTTCTCGTTATTTCAACACTTGCAAAATACAACAACCTGATTTATCTTGTTGCATTTGTTGTTATGCTGATTATTCACACAATTAAGGCTAAGAAGTGGCAGAGCATTGCGTTTGCACTTGCAATTTGCATTGCTGTTGTCGGAACAAGCAACCTTGTTATCATAAGTTATGAGAACCGTTCGGGAGTGAAGCTTTCAAGCGGTGTTTCACAGGCTATGTACCTTGATATGGGCATTAACGATTCATATATGGCTCCCGGTTGGTACAACGGAATTGCCCTCAACGATTATAAAAGCGCAGGTCTTGACGCAAAAGCCGCAAATGCACAGGCTTGGACCAATATAAAATCAAGAATGAATTACTTCGGTAAAAACACAAACTATATGATTGACTTCTTCTCGAAGAAAATTATCAGCCAATGGAATGAACCGACATACGAAAGCATATGGGTTAGCAAGGTCAAGTCTCATACAAATGAGCTTAATTGGATCGGCAACGGAATGTATGACGGCAGTATCGGACAGTTCTTTGAACTGTACTTCAACTTCTATATGCAGATTCTTTTCATTGCGTTTGCGGCAGGAATTTACTTCTTGTTCATTAACAGAAAGACAAATATTGAAACCGTACTTCTCCCTCTTGTTATTCTGGGAGCGTTCGGATATCACCTCTTATTTGAAGGCAAGTCGCAGTATGTGCTGACTTACATAATTCTTATGATTCCTACTGCGTCTTTTGCATTTGAGTGTATTCTTAACGGCAAATATACAAAAATCAAAGAATTTGTCGGAAAACTGAAAGAAATTCCCAACGGTAAAGAAAGCGAAAAAGCCTGATAAAATGATTGAAGCGGACAGTTAATCATGTCCGCTTTTTCTTTGCTCTTTTTTGACAAATGCAATACCCGTACTGCCCTCTCCTATATGACTGCCGACAACAGAACCCACGCTGACAATACTGCCCTCAACAAAAGGAATTCCTTTTGATATTATGAGCTTTGATAAATACAATGCCTGATTTTTTGCGTTTGTATGCATTATATACAGCGGATAATTTTGGTCTATGCCAAGCTTTTTCAGCGACATCAGCATATGATTCATACCGTGGCGCATTCCGATTGTTTTCGCCTCAAAGGCTACACTGCCCGAACCCGTAATGCTGATTACGGGTTTTATTCTTCCTGTTGAGCCGAGTAATGCGGCGGCATTTGTATGTCTGCCACCCCCATAGAGGTACTTCATATCGTCAATACAGGCATATACCATAATTCTGCTTCTGAACCTCAGAAGATGTTCGGCAATTTCTTTTGCTGTAAACCCGTTGTCACGCAGGCGAAGTGCCTCGTTTACAAGAAGCTTCTGACCTGCCGAAGCAGATTTGCTGTCTATCACATAACACCCCTCATATCCGAGCAAATCTCTTGCAAGAACTGCACTCTGATATGAACCGCTCAATGCCGAAGAAACAGTTATCACCACAACCGATTCGCCGTTATCTTTCGCCTTTTTCAAAGCACATTCGTAGACATACGGCGAGGGCTGAGAGGTTTTCGGCAAAGTTTTCGACAGCTTTGCAAGCCTGTAAAAGCGTTCCTTTGAATGTAAAAAATCATCCTTATATTCTTTTCCGTCAATATACACAGCTAACGGAACTGTAGAAATTCCGAATTTTTCACTTTCTGAATGTTCAAAATCGGCGGCTGAATCGGTAATAATTCTGACCATTTAGGTATCACCTCAAAAATAATATCTTGAAATATTATTTTCAAATTTACCTTTATTATGCAAAAATCCCGACAGCAAAAACTGTCGGGAGGTTGATTTGAATATTCAATTTCCGAAATTATTTATTCCGATACCGTCAAAACCCATTTCATCCAAAAGGGACTTGTACAATTTTACATCTTCATCCGTGTATGACATACGGTTTTTGATACCCGATTTAAAATTGATATCTCTGTCTACAAAAAGCCTTTTTCCCCACATATGACACCATGAAATCGGTAAAAGGAACGGTGTTTTTTTTACATATGGATACTTATACTGCATTTCGGATTTTGGTGGAAATATTGAGGATACAAGGTATGAGAATTTTGATTTGTTATTTTCTGTAATTGTCTTGTGGGAATTTATCATCGTGCCGACATCTACCCTGCCGAGTGTACCGCTGAGCAGAATATATTCTTCGATATTATCAAATTTAAGTTCAGCCTGTGGCTTTGCGAACCAGTTGAACGCAATCTCACGAACACGCTTTTCATACTTGGCAATACCGATTTTTTCAAGCATAACATTAAGATAGTCATAATCAAGCTCAGATTGATGATTTTTCAAGAAAACATAGCTGTCAAGCACCATTCTTGCTCCCATTCCGCCGATTCTGAAATGATTCGAGTTATGAACAAGCATATAGATATAAAAGTCCTCATGGCTCATTTCATATGAATAGCTGTAGCCGTCACGCTTTGTTGAACGGTCAAGCTGATTAACAAGCAACGGATAGGATTCCTCATTTTCGTGGACAAGAGTTGCATGCATTTCAATGTTCATCATCGGTTTTTTTTCAAAATGATACTGGTTGTCATCTTCATTCAGAAAAGTGTATCCGAGTTCGGAAAATACTTTTTTGACCGAATCAGCCTGTTTTCTGTCAAAAAGGATATCTACATCTGACACGGAACGAAAATCGGAACGGGGATACTCTCTTTTCATAAAATAGCCCTTTAAGGGAATATTCTTAATTTTGTTTTCATCAAAATCCTTGAGAATTTTCTCGGTTTCATATGAGAGATTTCCATCAATCAGCATTTCAATCGACAAATTCTGCTTGAATTTTTCATATACTTCGGGCGAAACATACTTTTTGTCGAGCGACAAAATCGCATTGGCAACAAGAGCTTCCACACTGCAATAGTTTGCAAGCATTTTTATCGACTGCCATTTTATCCCCTCATAAGGAATCGGAGGTGCTGTTCCGTTTACAGACGATGAAACAAGCTCAAGCAGATACTTAAATTCAATTTTTTCATTATCGTTAAGATGTTTCCTCATTTTTTCCCTTTTTTCGTTTTAAGCTTTGAAAATGCATTTTTACTTCTTGACACAGTTGATGCAATAACCTTTCTTAACGGTTTTGAATAGAACATAAATTCAAGGTATGCTCTGTACTTCATTGAGTCAACCGTGTAGGGCTTGCCCTTTCTGTAAAAAGCTGTTACCACTCCGATTACATCATCATCGGTAATACCTTTTTCAACGGCAAACTGATTGTCACCGCACATAGTATAACTGCCGTCACTTCCGAAATTGACGACACGGTGCAATACATACGAGCCGTCTTTTCGCCTGTATAAAGGCAAGTCAAAAAGATGAAGTCTGCCCTTCGGTTTTGATAAAACAACCGTATCGTCACCGTCTCGGAGCATAGGGAGCATACTTGTTCCCTTCGGATTGAAAGTAACCGATCCTCCGGTCTCAAGCTTTTCGGCTATAATCTGCATAACATCATCAAGACCTACTTCTTTATTCAAGGACATCAGCCTCTCTTAGCTTTTGAATAAATGTATCAATATCGGCACTCGCCTTTTCTTCGCTCACTTCATACTCATCAAGCATTGCTTTAAGCAAATCAGCCTTTTCACAATCGTTTTGGAGCTTTTCAAAAAGGAATGCACCCGTTTCATTGAGGTTGATAATTCCGTTAAAATCAAGCGTCAGCTTATTTACGGGAACTACAACATACGAATCTGCAACCTTTCGCAGAACAAAATCTTCTTTTATTTTCATAAAATCACCTGTTTTCCGCGTGAATTTTTCATCCATATATTATAATATACCTTTCGACAAAAAGCAAGAAAAAGGATTTGAGCATAAAATTACCGCAGACCTTTTGAGTCTGCGGTAAAAATTATCTATAATATTACAGCTTACGGGATTAGTACATTCCGCCCATATCAGGTGCTGCGGGAGCTGCCGGAGCTGCAGGCTCTTTGAGGTCTGTAACAAGTGATTCTGTTGTAAGAACCATTGCTGCAACAGAGCTTGCGTTCTGGAGAGCTGAACGAGTAACCTTTGTTGGGTCAACGATACCTGCCGAAACCATATCTGTGTATTCCTCAGTAAGAGCGTTGAAGCCATAGCCAACCTTGTTAGCCTTCTTAACATTATCGCAGATTACGCTGCCCTCAAGACCTGCGTTAGCAACAATCTGACGGAGCGGTTCTTCAAGTGCTTTAAGAACAATCTTAGCACCTGTCTTAGCGTCACCCTCGAGAGTGTCAACGAACTCTGCAACAGCCGGAATAGCGTTCATGCAAGCGATACCGCCGCCTGCTACGATACCCTCTTCAACAGCAGCCTTTGTAGCGGCAAGAGCATCCTCAATACGGAGCTTCTTTTCTTTCATTTCAACTTCTGTTGCGGCACCAACCTTGATAACTGCTACGCCGCCTGCGAGCTTTGCAAGACGCTCCTGAAGTTTTTCACGGTCAAAGTCAGATGTTGTTGTTTCAATCTGCTGTCTGATCTGAGCAACTCTGCCCTTGATAGCTTCCTTGTCACCTGAGCCGTCAACGATGATTGTGTTTTCCTTTTCAATCTTAACCTGACGGGCAGTACCGAGCTGATCAACTGTTGTATCCTTGAGTTCAAGACCGAGGTCGGATGTGATCACCGTACCGCCTGTGAGTGTTGCGATATCCTGAAGCATTTCTTTTCTTCTGTCACCAAAGCCCGGAGCCTTTACGGCAACACAAGTGAATGTACCTCTGAGTTTGTTAAGTACGAGAGTTGTAAGAGCCTCGCCTTCAACATCTTCAGCGATAATAAGGAGCTTCTTACCCATCTGAACAATCTGCTCAAGAAGTGGGAGAATTTCCTGTGTAGTAGAAATCTTCTTATCTGTGATAAGGATAAGCGGATTGTCAAGCTCTGCAACCATCTTATCTGTATCTGTTACCATATAAGGAGCGATGTAACCTCTGTCAAACATCATACCTTCAACAACCTCGCTGTATGTTTCGGCTGTCTTTGATTCCTCAACTGTGATAACACCGTCTGTTGTAACCTTTTCCATAGCCTCGGCAATAAGCTTACCGATGAATTCATCCTGTGATGAAACTGTTGCAACTCTTGCGATATCATCTGTACCGGATACCTGCTTGCTGTTCTTCTTTACAGCCTCAACTGCAACATTTACAGCGTCTGCAATACCCTTTTTAAGTACCATTGGGTTAGCGCCTGCAGTTACATTCTTCATACCCTCTCTGATGAGAGCCTGAGCAAGAAGTGTGGCAGTTGTTGTACCGTCGCCTGCGATATCGTTAGTCTTGATAGAAACTTCCTTTACAAGCTGAGCGCCCATATTTTCAAAAGGATCTTCAAGTTCAATTTCCTTTGCAATTGTTACACCGTCATTTGTGATGAGCGGAGCACCGAACTTTTTATCAAGAACAACATTTCTGCCCTTAGGTCCGAGTGTGATTTTAACGGTATCAGCGAGCTGGTCGATACCTTTCATTAAAGCTTTTCTTGCATCTTCGCCGTATGCGATTTGTTTAGCCATTGTAAATTACCTCCGTATATTTAGTTAATTATTCAAGAGTTGCGAGTATATCCGACTGGTTTACGATTGTGTATTCTTCGCCGTCAATCTTTACCTGTGTGCCTGCATATTTACTTGCGATAACCTTATCGCCTACGCTGACATACATCTTTACTTCCTTGCCGTCAACAACACCGCCGGGGCCAACAGCAACAACTGATGCGAACTGTGGCTTTTCCTGAGCAGCAGATGAAAGAATGATACCGCTCTTTGTTTTCTCTTCAGCCTCTTCAACTTTTAAAACGACTCTGTCGAGTAATGGTTTGATTGTCATAAATACAGCCTCCTGTAAAAATTTTAAATTACTTTTAATCAATTAGCACTCTTGTTCCCTGAGTGCTAATTATATTTTATACCATTTTCAAGAAAAGTCAAGAGAAATTTGACTATTTTTGACCTTTATTTTGTGACAGTTTTCTGAAAATTTTTCCAATCTCAATTTTATCGAGTATTTTAAGATAATCAGTAACTATAACTGTTTTATATCAATAAAAAAGACGGACTGCAAAAAGTCCGTCTTAAACATTGTTATTAATTTTATCAGTTTGATGATTGAGAACTTGTCTGTTTCTTGCCCTTGCTGACAATAAGAACTACCGTTGAACCGTATTCGAGAGTATCACCCTCAACATGTTCTTTGTAGCGGATTACCCTTCCCTCAGCAACCTTGTCACTGTACTCATATTCTGCTGTTGCAAGAAGTCCCTGAGCGGCAATGTCGGATGCAACGGTATCAAGTTTTTCACCCTCAACCTTCGGCAGAGTCCTCATCTGTGATCCCTTGCTTACGCAAACACTCACTACTACGGAATCTTCCTGAGTAATTTTTGAACCTGCGGCAGGAGTCTGTGACATAATCTTACCTTCTGCATAATCATCGCTGTACTCATCGTTAAAAGTTCTGTAGATTGTGATACTGCTGCTGCTGTCAACACTCTTAACAGCCTCTTCATATGTCATTCCGATATAGTTGGGAACAGTAGCACCTGTCCACTCTGTGCTTTGAGTTGAGCTTACACTCGCATCAGTATTATTTGAGAACATTCCGGCAAGCGGATTCTGCATAAGCCAGAACACACCGGCAATACCGAGAACAAGAACCGTGATAGCAGCCGCAATAATAATAATTGAAGCGTGTGACATACCGTTTGAAGTCTTGCGTGTACGCTCTGACTTTGTGAGGTTCATGCTTGCTGTTCTTGAAATTTCGTCCTGAATTGCCTTTGCTGTATGAGCAACGGAAAGCTGTGAACGAAGCTCGTCAAAATCTGTAATACGGTTTTCACGCTCAACCTGCAAACCGTTAGCAAGAGCCGAAACAACATGCGGAGGAAGTCTCTTTACAGTTGTCGTACTCATAAGAAGTCGGCTGTCCTTACGGCGTTCTACCGCACTCTTTGGCATATGACCTGTGAGGGCATAGAAAAGGGTTGCACAAAATCCGTAGATATCCGTAATATCGTCAAGAGGAAAATTGTCGTCATACTGTTCGGGAGCCGCAGCGCCTGAAAAAAGCTGAGATTTGAGAGGCGTGCCTCTTTTACGCTCATTTTCCGATGCAAAGCCTGAAATCTTAATTTTACCCGATGCTGTGATATACATATTCTTAGGTGCGATAGCATAGTGACCGACACCTCTCTTGTGAAGAGCCTCAAGTGCAGAAATTACAGGCATAAAAAGCGGACGGGCAATATCCCATTCAAGATGACCGTTACTGCGTTCAACATACTCCTCAAAAGGAATAAGATCCTCGTTTTCCTCAACAACATAAACTGTGTTATTTTCTTCAAAAATGTTGTGAACATTCATAAGAGCGGAAAGCTCACGGAGTTCTGAAAGAATCCTGTAATAGTTAAGAAAATCGTCCTTGAGTTTATTATATACAAGGCGGTTTTCATAATTTATTCTGACCTCGGTAGTTCCTTCTTCGCGAGAAAAAAGTCCGATAGGAAGAAATTCGCAGATGATTACAATGTCACCTGTCTGCTTGTCGTGGCTTATATAGCGTGTGCTTTCGCCGTTGGTATCAATTCCCGCACCTACGATATAGCGGTTCTGAAGAATTGTTCCGTACGGTAAAAAAGGAGCTTGCTGTTTTTCAGTTGTATCAAATCCGCAGGACGGACAAATCTTGTTGTCACCTATTTCCTGCATGCATCCCATACACAATGACATATTATTACTCAACTCCAAATAAGTATCAATTTCAAATTTTGTCTGAAAAGAATTATACCATAAAAACATATTTCTTTTCAAGACTTAAAGGTGTTAATATAGTTACAATTTTGTTATTGCAAAGCCTTACAAAGCAAATTCTTTGCAAATATTGTTGTATAAAAATGTGGTGGAGATAACGGGGCTCGAACCCGTGACCTTCTGACTGCCAGTCAGACACTCTCCCAGCTGAGCTATACCCCCATATAATGTTGACACTGCTTTTGACATATACAAGATACATTTGCAAACAATGTCAAGCTGTAATTTTAACAGTCTATCAAATTAATTATAAGTATTGCATTTCCGTCATATATGTCAATTGTTGTCATATCGGAAGTGAATACATTTGAAACACCCAGAGTAACGCTGCTCGAAACACAGTATTTTTCAAGAGGATACTTTGTTCCCGAATAGCTTACGCAGACACTCGGACATCCGAAAGGGAAAAGCGAAAATGTTTTGCCTTTAAAGTTTTTATATTCATAATGACCTACGGGAAGAAATTCTATTTTCTCTTTTTCAGAAAGGAGAACGCCCTTACTTCCGTGTTCGTGAATATAAGAGAGAACCGCCACATTTGCAAAGCTGTGGTCAAAGCGACCGCCCAATGCACCGAGAATTGCTATTTCGTCAAACCTTTTTTCAAGTGCAAGGTCAACAGAGTGCATTGTGTCGGTATCATCCTTTTCGGGAATAAGTCGGACCGTTTCGCAGTTTGGAAACAGTACATCAGGCTCGGAATCAAAATCTCCTACAACAAGGTTCGGAGTAATGCCTGCCTGTTTTGCAAAATTGCAGCCTCTGTCGGCACATATCACATAGTCATCAGGTTTTATAACCTCGGACAAAAAATCCGAATTTGTGTCAGGCGAGCCTGCAATAATCACACAACGCATAATTACTCCTTTATCTGCCATGATTTAATGTCCTTGACCTCGTTATACATCTGAACATAACTGCGGTGACGGGTTTCTTCAATTTCACCGTCAGAGAGCGCCTCAAGAATCCTGCAGCCTTTTTCACAGGTATGCGAACATGAAGTAAACATACAGTCCCCTAAATATTTTTCAAATTCAGGAAAGCAATACTGTAGCCGGCTTTTGTCAATCATTTCGTAACGCTGAAGATCGACGGTTGAAAATCCGGGTGTGTCAGCCACAAAACAACCGTCAAGTTCAAACAGTTCAACAACTCTTGTTGTATGTCTTCCTCTGCCGAGTTTTTTACTTGTCTGCCCTGTTTCAAGAGAAAGCGATGGGAAAAGCTTATTGAGCAATGTGGACTTGCCGACGCCGCTGTTACCGATAAAGGCTGAAACCTTGCCGGACAGATAGCTTTTGAGTTCTTCGGTTTGTGAAGAATCATCTTCCGAACAGAGAAAAACCTCAAAACCTGCGTGTCTGTAGATATCGGCAATCTTATCTCCGTTTTCCAGATCATTTTTTGTAACAACAATTACGGGTTCCATATTATTGTTTACCGCCGCCGCAGTCATTTTGTCAATAATCGTAAAATTCGGCAACGGTTCAACAGTTGAACACACGAGAAGAAGAATATCAAGATTTGCAAGAGCAGGTCTGCGGAGCTTGTTTTTGCGTGGAAGAATTTCTTCTATCGCACAAAAACCGTCATTCGGAACAGATATATTTACCCTGTCCCCCGCTACGGGAGAGTTTCCGCTTTTGCGAAAGCTCCCCCTTGCCTTACATTCGTAATCCTCACCATCGGCACGGACATAGTAAAATCCGCCGATTGATTTCATTAAAATTCCGCTTTTAGTATCCATACTTCACCGATTAAAGTTCAGGATCATCCGTAACCGGCTGAACGGTCGTGTCAGGCGCTACATACGGATCTGTGTAATACTGTGTCGACGGTTCGGTTTCGGGAGGAGCGGTTGTCGCACGGACATAATCATGTGACGCCGTAGTGGTTACCGCTGCCGATGCAAAGTCAACCGAATACTCTCTGTACGCCTGACCGTCAAGCTGAATTACTACAGTTGAAGTGCCTGAGCCCTTGAGCTCAAGAGTATAGGTCTTGTTATATTTCGGAACAAGTGTCTTTGAATTACGGGAATCAACCGCACCGTCAACAATTACAGTCATATCGACTGAATCTTCAACATCCGACGGAAGGTCAACGAAGATATTAACCGTGTTTTCGTCACCGAGTCCCGAGCTTACAGTCAGGGTTACAACAGAGCCTGCGTCAACCTTGCCGTACTGGAGAGGCGACATACCGAGGACTGTATCCTTTGGTTCTTTGCTTTCATCATCCTGAACTGTTTCAACGGTAAGTCCGAGATCAACAAGAGTCTGCTTTGCTTCGGAAAGCATAAGTCCGTCAACCGACGGGAGTGTAACCTGTTTGGTTCTCTCACCGCTTGCAATATATACATATACCGTTGAACCGATTGTAGTTTTTACACCTGCTTTCGGGAAGCACTCAATTGTGTAGCCCTTTGGTGTTTTAGTGTTTTCTACATAGACAATTTCAGGAATAAGATTCTTTTCCTTGAGAGCCTGAGAAGCCTCTTTTTCGCTGTAATTGGTTACATAAGGAACAGAAACCTCTGTGTCCGTTCCGTTTACGGTTACCGTGATTGTTGAGCCTGACTTAACCTTCATTGAACCGCCCTTAGGCTCTTGATCAAGAATTACGCCCATTTCCTTTGACTCATCATATTCACTCTTAACCTCAAACTTAAAATCATTCGGGTTATTTTCTTTTATTGAAACAAAGGATTTGCCTACATAATCGGGAACTTCAACATCCTTAGCCTGTGAGGTTGAGCAGCCTCTGAACATTGCAAGCGCAAAGAAAATTGCACATACTGCAACAGCCGCAATTACAATACCCTTGACTGCATAGTATGACGGCTTATGTTCCTTTACAAAATCCTCATCGGCAAACTGTTCTTCTTTAACAACAACATCGTCCTGCGGCATATCAACTACTTTGGTTGCCTCGTTGTCAATTTTATTTCTTACTCTGCCGTCACGCAGAGAGTGAACAAACTTTGTGGGCTGATTATCAACAAAAGACTTGTTGCCGTAATCAAAAACGATTGACGGATTAAGTCTGAATCTTTCGATATCAGAAAGCATTTCTGCGGCAGAAGTGTATCTGTCGGACGGAAGCTTTTCCATTGCCTTCATAGTAATCTGCTCAAGACCTATCGGGATTCCCGGATTGATTTCACGAGGATGCTTCGGTGTTGACTGCAACTGCATAAGCGCAATCGTAACGGCACTGTCACCGTCAAACGGAAGCTTTCCCGTAAGCATTTCATAGAGCATTACACCGACAGAATAAATGTCCGTTTTTCCGTCAGTTGCGTCACCTCTTGCCTGTTCAGGTGCAATGTAGTGAACAGAGCCGATTGCCTGTTCTGTCATTGTGCGTGTTGATTTATCGGAAAATCTTGCAATACCGAAATCGGTAACTTTGATTGTACCGTCCTGCAACAGCATAATATTTTGCGGCTTTATATCACGGTGTACAATTCCGCACTCGTGAGCGTGCTGTAAAGCCTTTAGAATCTGTGCGGTCAGGTGGATTGCGTCTTTCCACTCAATAATGCCCTGCTGATCAATATATTCTTTGAGGGTAATGCCGTCAATATATTCCATTACGATATACTGAATCATATCGCCAAAGCTTACATCATACACCTTTACAATATTCGGATGTGAAAGCATTGCGATGGCTTTTGATTCATTTTTGAAACGGCGGATAAACTCCTCGTTGTTGAGATACTCGTCTTTAAGAATTTTTACGGCAACTTCACGGTCATCGACTGTGTCGGTACAACGGTAAACATTTGCCATACCGCCGACACCGATAAGCTCGTGGATTTCATATCTTCCATCAAGTCTTTTGCCCAAATATTTATCCAAAACGGTCAACTCCTATCCTTAGTAAATTACGGTAGCTGTGATATTATCAGAACCTCCGCCGTCTTTCGCCTTGTCAACAAGCTTTGTGATAAGACCTTCGCCACGGTTTTCATGGCAGATTTTGACCATATCTCCTGTTGTAACGCAATTTGAAAGTCCGTCGGTACAGATGAGAAGAACATCACCGTAAATAAAGTTGGCTTCAATATAGTCAAGGCGAACGGACGGTTTTATGCCGAGCGCCCTTGTTATAAAGTTCTTGTTCGGATGATTTTGCGCCTGCTCATATGTAAGCTCGCCTCTTCTAACCATTTCCTGAACAACGGAATGATCCTCTGTAAGCTGCTTGATTTTACCGCCTCTGATAGCGTATGTGCGACTGTCACCGACATGAACAACATGAACGGTTGTATCTTTTACAAAGACAAATTCACATGTAGTTCCCATACCCGCGAGCTCGGGATCTTTCATGGACATTTCAAATACTTTCATATTGGCATTGACAACAATTTCTGCCATAAGCTCGCCAATCTGCTCCTTGGTCATATCATCTTTGTACAAATCGGTAATTTTGGTGCTGATATAATCAACCGCCGTTGCGCTGGCAATATTACCGCCGTTTGCACCGCCCATTCCGTCACACACAACTGCCCAGACACAGCTGGGAGAAATAACTCCGAAGCGACAGTCATCCTGATTCTGATTACGAACAAGTCCGATATCACTTTTGCTGAATACTTCCAAGTTATTTACCTCCTTCTTCAATATGCTTTCTTTTGAGCTGACCGCACGATGCGTTTATGTCACTTCCGAGTGTCCTGCGCACGGTTGCTCCGATATTTTTAGCAGCAAGAATATTTATGAATGCCTGCTGTCTTTTAATATTGCTTTTTAAGTAGCCTGTTCCCTCAACAGTATTGACGGGGATCAGATTAACATGGCTTTGTGTACCCTCAAGTCGTTTTGCAAGCTCTCTTGCGTTTTCATCGCTGTCATTAACTCCGCTTATCATAGAGTATTCAAATGTAACTCTGCGACCTGTTGTTTTGAAATAATCTGAGCAAGCCTTTAATAATTCTTCAATAGAATATTTTCTTGCAATGGGCATTGTTCGCTGTCTTATCTCATCGTTCGGCGCGTGTAATGAAACGGAAAGCGTTATTCCGAGATGAAGTTTTGCAAGCTCATAAATTTTCGGAACTATACCGCAGGTTGAGAGCGTAATATGTCGCATTCCAATGTTAAGACCATTGTCGGACGAAACAAGTCGGAGAAATTTTACGACATTATCAAAATTATCAAGCGGTTCACCCATTCCCATAAGAACAATGTTAGAAATTCTTATGTTAAGATCACGCTGTGCGGCCTCAATCTGTCCGAGCATTTCCGACGGTGCAAGACTCCGTGAAAAACCGCTTTTGCCTGTTGCACAAAATGTACAACCCATTTTACAACCAACCTGTGTTGAAATACAGATTGAATATCCGTGCTTGTAACTCATTACAACAGACTCTACACATTCGCCGTCATTAAACGAAAAAAGGTACTTGACTGTTTTATCATACCTTGAAACAAGTTTTTTTTCAATATTTGCAACAGAAATGTAACTACTTGATTTCAAAAAAGCCTTTAAATCGGCAGGAATGTTACGCATATTGTCAAAATCGGTCACATTTTTGTACAACCAATCATAAATCTGCTTTGCTCTGAACTTTGGAAAACCGTTTTCTGTGACAAATTCAGTCAGCTCATCAAGCGTCATTGACTTGATATCCGTTAAATTATTCAATTTGACGCCTTCTTTCCGAATAAGCTGATGTAAAATCCGTCTGTTCCGCAAGTGTGCGGCATAAGTGTTATTTCGTATGGTTCTTCATCAAATGCACGGGTAATTCCGTTTGGAAGTTTTAACGGTATACCGTAAAAATCGGGATGTTCCTCAAGAAAACGCTTTGTGTTTTTATTGTTTTCATCAGGATTCAATGTACAGGTAGAATAGACAAGCTTACCGCCTACTGCCAGATTATCCGCACTTGCACAGAGAATCCTGTACTGCAAATCCGGCAAATCGTTGGAAATAAGGTCATCCTTGTATCTGATTTCGGGCTTTCTTGACATAATTCCAAGACCGCTGCACGGAACATCGCAGAGGATTCTGTCCGCCACAGGAAGTGCCGTGTCATTGGTTGACGCATCACGCAGAAGCGTTGAAATACAAGTGATGCCAAGCCTTTTAGCACATGCCGAAATCAGTTTCAGCTTATGGTCAAACATATCACAGGAAAAAATTCTGCCACGGTTGTTCATATACTGAGCCGCCGAAAACGACTTTCCGCCCGGTGCGGAACATACATCAAGCATAATATTGCGAGGCTTTGCGTCAAGAAAATTCACACAAAGCTGGCTTGACGCATCCTGAATATGAAAGAGTCCGGACTTGTACGCTCTGAGTCTTTCAACCGAGCCTGTATTTTCAAGATAGAGCGCGTTGTCAATAAACGGGATTTTTTCCGCAACAACGCCCTCATCGGATAATTTCTTAATTAATGTGTCTGCATCTGTTCTGAGGGTATTAACACGACAACAGATTTTGGCTCTGCCGTTAAGAGATGCCAAAAGCTGTTCTGCATTATTTTCTCCGTAAGAATTAATCCACAATTTTACAATGTTTTCGGGAACAGAATATTTTACCGAAAGATATCGAGCCCTGTCCTTTTCATCGGGTAATGTATATTTATCCTCTGCCCTTGTGATGTTGCGAAGAATTCCGTTTATGAAACCCGATGATTTCTGAAGTTTGTGCTTTTTGGCAAGATTAACGCTTTCGTTGACTGCCGCACTGTCGGGAACTTTGTCCATAAACAAAAGCTGGAGTATTCCAAGGCGAAGAATATTTTTTGTTTTTGTTTCAATTTTCCTTAACGGAATTTTAGAATAAGACCTGATAATATAATCAAGCGTGATTCTTCTTTCCAGAACGCCGTAAACGAGTGCTGACACAAAAGAGCTGTCAACACCCGAAAGACGGTTTTCCTTTATGGCATTATTCAAAGCAATATTTGAATATGCTCCCTCATTTTCAATTTTAAGCAGCACATTCAGTGCAATATTGCGTGTGTTTGCCATTTTAATCTCCAAAATAAATTATCTTCTGCGATTGTTCGCAATTATAATTAATCTTAAAAGCTGCATAATTGCAGTAAGAGCCGCTGCAACATATGTCATTGCGGCTGCCTGAAGCACTCTCTTTGCGCCTGTGTATTCTTCACCGTAAAGAAGATCGCCGTTTCTGATTGTTTCAAGCGCTCTTTTTGATGCATTAAACTCTACGGGAAGTGTTGCGATTGTAAAGAGTACGGAAAGCGCAAACAGGATTATACCTATATAAAGAATTACAAAACCTACTCTCTGTGTAAAACAAAAACCGACTATAATAAAAATCCAACTAAGGCTTGAACCGAGTCTTGCAACAGGAAGAATAAACGAACGGATTCTGTTAGGCAGATAATTTTCTGCGTGCTGAACTGCATGACCTGCCTCATGACAGGCAACGCCTACAGCCGCAACGGAAGTGCTGTTAAAAACCGTGTCGGAAAGTCTGATTACATTTGTTCTCGGGTCAAAATGGTCTGTCATACTGCCTGCAACATGTTCAATTCTGACGCCTGTTACACCGTGCTGACGAAGAACATATTCAGCCGCCTGAGCGCCTGTCATATTTCTTGAATTTCTTATCTGTGAATATTTTGAAAAAGTTGTTTTAACTTTGACCTGACAAATCAATGTTATTATGATACAAGGAACAATAAACACAAGATAGGTCATATCAAATCCGTAAAAGAAGCCCATAAATCAAACACCTTTCTGTCTGCATATTGCAGACGGGAATTTTTAACCGATTACATCGCCGACAGAAATCCTGTGGCCGGCAAGGAATGCCTCGGCGGTCATTTTCTTTTTGCCCTCAGGCTGAATTTCACAAAGCTCAACCGACTTTTCACCGCAGGCAACAATCAGCGGTTTTGTGCTGATTACAGTTCCCGCTTTTCCGCTCTTTTCACAGAGCAAAGAAGAATGAACCTTTATCTTTTTACCGTTAATTTCGGTTGTGGCAATCGGCCACGGATTAAGTCCTCTGATTTTATTATGCACCTCAAAGGCCGGTTTTGTAAAATCAATCGGACAAAGTGACTTGTCAATTTTTGAAGTGTGAGTTGCAAGGCTTTCGTCCTGCTTAATCGGAGTGATTTCGCCCTTTTCAAGAGCAGAAAGTGTGTCAAGAATAAGCTCTCCGCCCATAAGAGAAAGACGGTCAAAAAGCTCTCCCGAGGTTTCGTTCACACCGATTTCCGTTTTGACAACTTTCAGAATGTCACCTGTGTCAAGTCCGACATCCATTTGCATAGCCGTTACACCGGTTTCCCTGTCACCGTTTAATACGCTCTGCTGAATAGGAGATGCGCCTCTGTATTTAGGCAAAAGCGAGCCGTGAAGATTGATGCAGCCGTACTTTGCAGAGTCAAGAACCGACTTGGGAAGAATTTTTCCGTAAGCCGCAACAACAATGACATCGGGATTATATTTATTGATAATTTCAAGAGGTTTGCCGTCCTTAAAGGTTTCGGGCTGATACACGGGAATGTTCAGCTTTTCTGCGCACACCTTGACATCGGGAGGAGTCATTATCATCTTTCTTCCCCTCGGCTTGTCGGGTTGTGTAAAAACGGCACAAACCTCATGTTCCGAATTTGCAAGAGCCTTGAGTGCAGGTACGGCAAAATCCGGAGTACCCATATAAATTATTTTCATATCTTCACCTGTTTATCAGCTATTCATTTCTTCAATTTCTGCAGGAGTCAACATTCTTGTTGCAACCTGAGTAAAGAGAATTCCCTCAAGATGGTCGAGTTCGTGACAAAAAGCCTTTGCAAGCAAATCCTTGCCGTCAATAACAAATTCGTCACCGTGTCTGTCCTGAGCCTTAACCTTTACATAATCGGGTCTTACTGTGTAACCCCACTTGCCTGGGATTGAAAGACAACCCTCAAGAGTTTCCTGCTTGCCGCTGTAAGCGATGATTTTCGGGTTTACAAGCTCAATCGGACCTTCGCCGACATCAATCACCACAACTCTTCTTAAAATTCCGACCTGAGGAGCGGCAAGTCCCACTCCCTCAGCCTTGTGCAAGGTTTCAATCATATCGTCAATAAGATCTGCAAGGCGGTCATCAAACTTTACGACAGGTCTGCATTTTTTTGTGAGAACGCTGTCGCCCTCTTTTACAATTTGTCTTAAAGCCATAAATTATATCCTTTCACTAACAGGTCAGAGCGTTCATATCCGCATATGTACTGACCTTTCCAAATTCCTTATTCTTTCCGAATTCTGTCATAACCGCTGAGAGCAATGCTCTGAAATCACGGTTATTCTTACATTTTATTATAAGTTTATATCTGAATTTATTGCTCACTTTCACAACATTTGCGGGTGACGGACCGAGTATTCTCAAAGGCATGGCAGGGTATTCGCTTCTTGCGTGACTGACAAAGCACTGCAAAAAGCTGTTAGCCGCTTTCATTGTAAGCTGCTGTTTTTCACCCGAAAAGCCGATAAGACAGATATCCGCAAAAGGCGGATAAAGCATTGCTTTTCTGACCTGAATTTCGGTGCTGTAAAAGGCAAGATAATCCTGCCTTGCCGCCATAGAGATTATGAGGTTGTCGGGAGTGTAGGACTGAATAACAGCCATACCCTTTGACGCACCTCTGCCGCTTCTGCCGACTACCTGAGTTAAAAGAGAAAATGTTCTTTCGTAGCTTCTGTAATCATCGGCATACAGCATATAGTCAGTGTTGAGGACACCCACAAGCGTCACATTGGGAAAATCGAGTCCCTTTGCAACCATTTGTGTTCCCACAAGAATATCGTACTTACCGTCTGCAAATGCCGTTATCATCTTTTCATAGGATGATTTTGAAGATGTTGCGTCGGTATCCATACGCAATATTCTTGCATCGGGAAAAAGCTCTGAAATTTCACTTTCAGCCTTTTGAGTGCCGGTTCCGCCAAATCTTAAAGATTTGCTGTGGCAGGACGGACATTCTTCCGTGTAAGGCACGGAATATCCGCAGTAGTGACACATCATTCTGCGGTTGGCGCTGTGATATGTGAGCGATATTGAACAGTTGGGACACACAACAGGTTCACCGCACATTCGGCAGGTTACAAAGGTGTTGTATCCCCGTCTGTTTAAAAGCAGAATTGACTGCTTGTTATTTTCAAGATTATAGCGCAGATTTTCAAGCAGGGTTTCGGAAAATCCCGTTACATTGCCGTTTTGCTGTTCAACATTCATGTCTGCGACAACAACCTTCGGCAAAACCGCATCGCCGTATCTCTCAGTGAGCGTGTTAAGCGAATATCTTCCGTTTTTTGCGTAGTAGTAGGATTCAACCGACGGAGTTGCCGAGCTTAAAACAAGCAAGGCATTATCGTAGCTGCATCTGAATTTTGCGATTTCTCTTGCATGATATCTGGGGGAGCTTTCAGACTTATAGCTGTACTCCTGTTCCTCGTCCATTATGATAAGACCGACTTTTTCAAACGGAGCAAACACGGCACTTCGTGTTCCTATAACGATTTTTGCAAGACCTTTTTTTACACGCTTGTATTCATCAAGCCTTTCACCGAGTGAAAGTGCGCTGTGAAATACGGCAATCTGCTCTCCGAAACGCTTTGAAAAGGTTGAAACAAACTGCGGTGTAAGCGAAATTTCAGGCACCATAACGATGATTCCCTTGTTATCGTTTATTACACGCTCAATCAGTTTCATAAAAACGCTTGTTTTTCCCGAACCTGTAACACCGAACAAAAGGCTTGTATGCGGTTTTGAATCGGCATATTCGGCATAGAGGTTATCGCAGGCTGTCTGCTGTTGTTTTGACAACGCAACAGGTGCAAGACTTTCGTCCTTCGTCCTGTCCTCAATACGGAACACTTCTTCGTCATAGTAGTAGATAAGACCTTTTTTATAAAGTGCGTCCGTAACGCCTGTTGTGACACCCGTGAAGTAACAAACCTCTTTAACGGAAGTTCCGCCTGTCATTTTGATAAGGTCGAGAACGGCTTTCTGCTTTTCGGTAAGCTTGATATTGTCGCTGTCGGCAAGTTCGGTCGGAGCAGCCATTTTCATAACCGCATCCGAAACCTTTCTGAAAGCCTCATCTGATTTGTAAAGATATCCCGACTTTACCATATCTTCAAGAATAACCGTGTTATCTAATCCGAAATCGTCAAGAATTTTATCGGACTTTACGGCTTTTCTTTTTGAATGAAGGTAAGCAAAAATTCTTTGCTGTTCCTCGGAAAGCTCTTCTTCATCTACACCCTCACGAACACCGTAAAGCGTTGTGATTTTGTAATTTATACCCGCAGGGAGCATTGTTTTTACCGCATCATAATAGGTGCAGAAATAATGCTCTTTCATAAACTCGGCAAGCTTCAAAAGTTCTTTTGACAGGACAGGTTCGTCATCAAGAACGGAACAAATGCTTTTGAGCTTTTCAACCGGAATGTCATCACTCACGGGAGAAAGCTCAAAAATTATTCCCTGTTTCTTTTTGTTGCCTCTGCCGAACGGAATGAGAACCCTTTTGCCGACCTGAACAAAATCGGTAAAGGCAGACGGTACAAGGTAGTCAAATAATTTGTCGAAAACATATGTTGTGTTTTCAACGGCAACTTTGACTGTTAAATCAGAGTTCATCTTCGTCAGGCTCAAGAATGTTGATTTCATGACCTTCGATTTCCTTGATTGCGATAAGAACAGGCTTATCCTCTGTTACAATCTGTTCCTCTTCAAAAGTCTGAGTAATTTCTCTTGCTCTTTTTGCAACACCTACAACAAGTGCGTACTTACTCTGCTTACCCTGTAATAATGAATCCACATCAACTTTATGCATAATAATTCTCCTCTTAAAATATTTTATGTTAATTTTCTTTGTATATTATTTAATGAGGTTTTCATCCTCTTTATGAAGAATATCGAGAACCTCATTTATTGCTGTTTCAAGGTCGCCGTTTACCACATTGTACTTATATCTGTCCTTGTAGCTGATTTCCTCGGCAGCCTGTGCAAGCCTTTTCCGAATAGTTTCTTCATCCTCTGTACCTCTTCTGCGAAGTCGTCTTTCAAGCGACTCCATTGAAGGCGGAAGAATGAATATACTGAGAATGTCGGGATATTTATCAAGAATCTGAAGTCCGCCCTTGACCTCAATCTCAAGCAGAACATCATAACCCTGATTGAGCATATCTTCAACCTGCTTTTTAGGTGTACCGTAGAGATTACCGCAAAACTCTGCATGTTCAAGATAGCCGTCTTTTTTCAGAACATCGTTGAACTGTTCTCTTGTCAAAAAGTTATAATGAACCCCGTCAATCTCTCCCTCTCTCGGTTCTCTTGTTGTGTTTGAAACCGAAAGACGGATATTTTTGTCACGGTCAAGAAGTTCCTTGATTATTGTACCCTTGCCTACACCCGATGAACCGGTAAACAAAATAAGATTTCCTTTTCTGTTAATGCTCATCCTTGTTTTCCTCACTTTCGTCCGTTCTGTTCTGAATTGCCTCACATGAAATTGCCGAGAGAATAACATGATTATTCTCGGCAACAATCACCGATTTGCATTTTCGTCCGCAGGTTGCATCAATAAGCAGATTGTTCTGTTTTGCATCCTGAACAATTCGCTTTACGGGAGCGGAGTCCGGAGCAACTACTGCAACAATCTTGTCGGAGCTGACAAGATTACCAAAACCGATATTAATAAGCTTCATCTGTTCACCTTATTCGATATTCTGAACCTGTTCACGGATTTTTTCAATCTCACTCTTGATGTCAACAACCTTATGTGCAAGAATTGCATCCTGAACCTTTGAACCGATTGTATTTGACTCACGGTTCATTTCCTGAATGATAAAGTCAATTTTTCTGCCGACAGGCTCGTCATATTCAAGGAACTTTGAAAGCTGGTCAAAGTGGCTGCGAAGTCTTACGGTTTCCTCCGCAACGGCTACCTTATCCGCAAACACGGCAACCTCTGTGAGAACCCTCTGCTCGTCAACCTTGACATCATTTTCAGCAAGCGTCTGCTTGATGCGTTCCATAAGTCTTTGTTCATACTCGGCAACAGTCTGCGGAGAACGCTCCTCAATTTCACCTACAACAGAAAGAATTGTGTTGGCTCTTGAAAGAATGTCCTCTTTCATCTTCTCGCCCTCAGTTTCACGCATTGCAACAAAAGCATCAACTGCAACCTTTGCGGCTGAAAGAACATCGGCAGTAATTTGATCCTCGTCCTCAGGCGCTTTGTGAACCGTGAAAACATCGGGAAAGCGTGAAAGTGAAACTGTTGAAACATCATTCGGGATATCGTACTTTTCGCTGATTTCCTTAAAAGCGTTGATATATCCCGAAACAAGCTGATGATTAACAGTTACATCACAGGGTTCTTCATCGGACGCACCGATTGATACGAACATATCAATCTTGCCTCGTGAAACCCTTGAATTTACATAGTTTTTAAGTTTGTCGTCAAGAAATCCGTAACTTCTTGGGGTTCTGCAGGAAAATTCAAAATAGCGGTGATTCACGCTTTTGATTTCAACGGTAATCTCCCGACCGTTGATAACGGTTTCACATCTTCCGAAACCCGTCATAGATCTGATCATTTCAAAAACTCCCTTCGTAAAATTATATTTTCGGCATTTAAGCTTCATTTTTTATATTTACATCAAATTTATCGGCATTTGTTTTCTATAACATAGATTATAGCACCACAGGCGATATTTGACAATGGAGTTATTACAAAACTGTAATAACTTTTTTTATTTACATCACAAAGGTGTGTGTGATATACTTAATAAGATAATTATACTTTATTGACAAAGGAATGATATTAATGTCAGGACATAACAAATGGAGTACAATCAAGCAGAAAAAAGGTAAGAACGATGCCGCAAGAGCTAAAGTATTTACAAAAATCGGCAGAGAACTTATTGTTGCAATCAAGGAAGGCGGAAGTGCCGATCCTTCCGTTAACTCAAAACTCAAGGATTGTATTGCAAAAGCAAAGGCTGCAAATGTACCTAACGACAACATTGAAAGAATCATCAAGAAAGCGTCAAGCGATGCAGATTCAACAAACTACGAGGCTGTTACATATGAGGGCTACGGTCCAAACGGCGTTGCCGTAATTGTTGAGGCACTTACAGACAACAGAAACAGAACAGCAGGCGAAGTAAGACATTACTTTGATAAATTCGGCGGCAATATGGGTACACAGGGCTGTGTAAGCTTTATGTTCTCAAAAAAGGGCGTTCTCGTTATTGAGCGTGAGGACCTTGAAAAGGATGAAGATACCGTGATGAGCGATGCTCTTGAGTGCGGTGCATCAGACTTTGAGGCTGACGATGATGTATTTACAATTTACACAGAAACAGATGATTTCGGCGCTGTAAGAGATGAGCTTGAAAAACTCGGCTACACATTCGTTTCTGCTGAAATTGAAATGGTTCCAAGCACATATACAAAGCTTGAGGACGAAGAAACTGCAACTAAGATGCAGAAGATGCTTGATATGTTCGAGGATAACGATGATATCCAGAATGTATGGCACAACTGGGAAATGGACTGATTTCATTTCATTGATAATAGCGTTGAACGGCACAACATAAAAAGTTGTGCCGTTTTTATTTTGGTTATAGACATAAAAAGGACTGCTTTCACAGCAGCCCCTCTTCACATTTTTCTATGCTTATCGAATAATATTCTATATAATCACCAACAAATCTAATTTGAACTCCGTTATCCAAAATAAAATCTATCTCTTCGGGCAAGTCATAATTTTCGGCAGCTATTTCAGCCAACGCTTCGTCATATTTACTAAGAGGAAATGACCATTCATTTGTTTCTCTTACAATAACATTTTTCACAGTCTGATTAGTGTATTGGTAAGTAATATCGAAGTTAGAAATATCGTATATATAATCATCACTTAAATCAAAATTTTCAGGAAGATAATCATTAATTTTTTTCATTTCTAAATTACATTTTGAAAATGAACGGTATTCAATCATCCCCTCAGCACGGATTAGTAATTCAATAACATTATTTTCAAATATCAAAAGAGACCTTGCACCAAATAAACTCATATCAATGACATTTACGGAATCGTACATTGACTCAGGATAACGATCTAATGGTATAAATACACCTTGCAACTTTTGATTTTTTACAATAGAGTTTAAATCCTCTTGAAGTTTCTTGGCAGAATAACTATATTCACATTCCTCATCAGGGCAACTTATAATATAATATTCAACTTTACCATAATTATCAAGCATAGTAAAATCACCTTTAAACAAAGTCTTTCATTAGATATAATTCAAGCGTAATAGTCATCATTGATTTGTCCATTAGATCTTTATCAATTTCAATACATACATATTATCACAACATAATGATAATTACAATATTTTTAATATAAATCTACACGTAAAAAGGACTGCCGTGAAAGCAGTCCTTGAATCTGTTGAAATGATTAAATTAAAGTTTATGACCGCATTCGGCACAGAAAACGCTGTCAGGAGTGACGGTTGCACCGCAGTTGGGGCATTCGTTTTCAAGCTTTGTACCACAGTAGTTACAGAATTTTGAACCACCGACTACCTGTGACTTACATTTCGGACAGACAATCATACCATCAGCAACAACTGCACCTGCGTCATTTACAACAGCTGTACGACCACCCGAAACAATAAAATTCTCGATAACACGAAAAACCTCTTCAGGTAGTTTCTTTTGTTTATAAGCACCAAGGCCTGCCGTAATTGCAAGTGGCCATGCGATAAAAAGTCCTATCGCACCTGCACCGATTTTATCCGACCACTGTCCCTCTCCTATGGTAACATTCAACTGATTGCCGAAAACGGCCATCTGGATTGTAATTGCAAGACGAGTACCTGAAATTGTTTTCCAACCATCCTTTTGTTGACTCGCCTGCATTACATATCCGTCAGCTGTTTTAGAGCTTTGAACCTCCATACCCTTTTCAGTACGGAAAAATCCTTCAACCCGACTTACAACAGCACCGACATCCATTCCGTTCAATGAAAATACTCTTGATTCCGACATATTAAAACCTCCGTTTCACTAAATAAATAGTTGACATACCAACTACTCTAAACATGATATCACAATTTTAATAAGTACGGAATTAAGGTTTCCGAATTGGCAATTGCCACTTTGGAAATTTTCAGTTAGTTTTGTCTTGAAATTAAGACAAGGTCACGGTTATCTGCTTCGCCGTCAAGGTTAAAATCGGCGGCTTTGAGATATGCACCGTCTAATTCTGCATTATCACAGAGGTATTTTTGCAAAAGCGTGACATCTTTTGAATTTACATTGCCCTCGCCCGTCACATCTCCGCAAACTGCAATAACATAAGTCTTTGAATCTATAACGGCAGTAAAGCCTGTTTTCAGCTTTCCGCTCTTTGCAAGAGTACCGTCCGCCTTATATACATTTTCGGCAGAAGTTTTGTTTTTGAAATCGGCAACGGTTTCTCCGCTGTAAATCCCGTAAACTATCCCGTCAGAAAACAGGTATTCGGAATTATTCGGTTGAATATCTGATTTAGAAGAATTGTGATTGTCGTTACTGCCGTCATTGCCACTTGTTTTCTTTTCTTCAAAATCACCCGAGCCAAATACCTGAACCGTTCCGTTATCAAGCAAAACAGCACATTGATTTTTGTAAGATACAACAGCAGTTGCTCTATCGGGAATTGACACGCTTTTTGTTTTTTCGGATGTTTTCAGATTAAGTCGATAATTCACGGCAGAATATACTTTTCCGTCAGATACCGAAACATTTTCGGCTGTGGCATTTGAAACATAATTCCTTGAATTATCTGACAGCGAAACAATAAACCCGTCTTCGTTTATAACTCTGTTTATTCCTGCGTTATAAATATTTTTAAGTTCACCTGTATCGGCAACATAGGTTGATGACGATTGCGAGAGCTTGTAAATTGAACCGTCACAAAGTCTTGCGTATGACTTTCCGTTATTATTAAAAACCTCGTTTACATTGTCTGAAAAAGTTATTTTCGACTTTTTATCAGATGAAAAATTCCTACACGCAACATAAGATTTCAGGCTGTCGGTCTTGATATAGTAAATGCGATTATCGGTTACCGAAAAGGAACTGGTCATAAAATTTTCGTCAACAAAAGTGTTCTGTGAAACATTTCCGTTATCAAGATTAAGAGAATACACTGAATATTTGTTAGTGAAAGCATCGTCAAAAACAAGTGCATAAGTGTAGTTTCCGCTCTGTGACACACTTCTTATCCGACCGCCGACAGAAAAATTGTATGCAGAAAAATCGGGCACAAGCCTTGCTGAAAACACTGTATTTCCCGAAAATGCGCACACAAATCCGCCCTTACCGTTGCTGTCACTTTTTACAGACGAACAAGCGGCAAGGTCAGTCAGATTGTATTCATCATACGCACGGCTTCTGCACACACCGAGAAGTGTGATAAGCATAACAGCCACAGTAAGGGAAATCAGTCGTTTCATAGCCTGTACCCGATTAAATTAATTTAAAACAAAAGGGCATCCTTTCGGATGCCCACAAAAGTTCTGATTATTCAGCAGCTTCTTCAGACTTAGCAGTTGCCTGCTCGTCTTCAGGAAGAAGTGCACGCATTGAAAGGCTTACACGCTTCTTGTCGAAGTCGATTGCAGTAATCTTAGCTTCAACAACATCGCCAACCTTGAGTACATCAGCGGGCTTTTCAATTCTCTTGTTTGCAATCTGAGAAATGTGGATAAGACCGTCAATGCCGGGGATGATGTTTGCGAATGCACCGAATGTTGTAAGACCAACGATTGTAGCCTTAACAACTGTTCCCTCGGGATAGTTGTTCTTGAGGATTTCCCACGGATTGTCTTCGGCATTCTTGAAGCCGAGAGAAATCTTCTTTGTTTCCTCATTGATATCCTTTATGTAAACATCAACTGTATCGCCTACATTAACAACCTCGCTCGGATGCTTAATGTGTGTCCATGAAAGCTCTGAAATGTGAATCATGCCGAACACGCCGCCGAGGTCAACAAATGCGCCGTAGCTTGTAAGTGACTTAACAACGCCCTTGTAACGCTTGCCAACTTCGCAGGTTTTCCAGAATTCTTCACGCTGAGCAGCTCTCTGCTCCTTGAGTACGCTGCGGATTGAACCGATAGCTCTTCTGCGTCTGCCGTTCTGTGAAACTTCGATAAGTCTGAAATCAACATCCTGACCTACGAGGTCTTCAAGGCTCTCTTCACGAGTTGCTGTTGCCTGTGATGCAGGGATAAAGATTCTTGAGCCGTTGTAAAGAACGATTACGCCGCCCTTAACTGCCTCAGTAACCTTGCCGGAGAGAACCTCCTGTGACTCTGCCTTTTCTTTGAGCTCTTCCCAACCCTTCTGTGCATCTACTCTGCGCTTTGAAAGCATGATAGTGCCTTCCTGATCATTGGTCTTCATAATAAGAAGCTCAATAACATCGCCTACTTTAACTACATCTTCGGGTCTTGCGTTAGGATCGTTTGAAAGCTCTGAAGCAGGAATAAAGCCTGTCTGCTTTCTGCCGACATCTACCTGAACTTCGTTGGGAGCTATGCTCAGAACTGTGCCCATTACCCTCTCGTTTGTATTAAAGTTTTTGAGGGACTCCTCAAGCATCTCCTCAAAAGATGGTTCCAAATTTGTTTCACCGGATTTTACTTCACTCATTGTATCCAGTACCTCCTTTATTATCCTTGCAGGCGTTGAAGCACCCGCAGTTACGCCGATTGATTCGGCAACCGAAACCTTGTTTAAATCAAGCTCGGCAGCGGTTTCAATGAGAACCGTGTTCTCACACTGTCTTTTGCATATATCAAAAAGCTTTCCCGTATTGGAGCTGTGCCTGTCGCCGATTACAACCATAAAGTCGGATTCGGCGGCAATCTGAGAAGCTTCGGTTTGCCTAACTTGCGTAGCATTACATATTGTATCAAATATTTTTGCATTTGTACATAGCTTTTTTATCTTTTTTACACATTTTTTCCATTCTTGTGTGTCAAATGTTGTCTGTGCGACAATTTGCACCTGTTTATTATTCTCTTTTAGAATATTTGGCAATAAATCATCAAGCTCTGCCTCGTTATTAAATGTGTAACAATCACTTGCACAATGACCTATTATACCGCAAACCTCGGGATGATTTTTATTTCCTGCAATCAAAACAACATCATTTTCGGGGTTTGTGTTTGATACAATCTTGTGAATTTTTTTAACAAAAGGACACGTTGCGTCCTCAAAGTTAATTCCTCTTTTTACAAGAGAATCAATAACGCTTTTTTCAACTCCGTGTGAACGGATTACAAGCGTTGTATCGCCAGTAAGCTCGTCAACTGCTTTAACGGGAGTGCATCCTCTTTCTTCAAGCTCGTGAACCATTTCCATATTGTGGATAATAGGTCCGAGGGTTGCAACCTTTATTCCTTTTTCAAGCAGTTCATTTACGATATTGATTGCACGGTTGACGCCGAAGCAGAATCCTGCAGAATCAGCCTTTTTTATACTCAATTAAATCCTGCTCCCTCATTCTTTTGATTTCGTCCATGATCATGGTTGTTGCACCTTTAAGCTCCCGTCTTCCGCTGTCCGGAGTAAGTCCGAGTTTTTGAGGTGTGAGGGGCTTTCCAAAATGAATAACCCTTTTTGCAAATGTATGCTTTTTGTTGCCTACGATTGTAATGCAGGCAGGAACAACAGGCACCTGCATTTGCTGTGCAACAAGAGCACATCCGCTGCGGGGACGCATAAGTTCGCCTGTTTTGGAACGACCGCCCTCAATAAAGATTGTCATAATCTCGCCGTCACGGATAAGGTCTTCGCCTGTCTTGATAGCCTTGCCGTCACCTGCACCCCTTTCAACGGGGAATGCACCGAGCGCACGGATTAACGCACCGAAGAATTTATTTTTAAAAAGTTCAATTTTTGCCATAAAGAACAGTCTGCGCTTTTTCTGCGACAAACCGAGAAGAACCGGATCTGAATTTGATATATGGTTACTTGCAATAATCATGCCCCCCACAAGCGGAAGCGGCTCTTCAATTATAGTTTTATATCTGTACAAAAGTTTGAAAATAGGCTTGCAGACAGCTCTGCCGACTGCATAAAGTGCCTTTGACTGACCCATCAGATATTCTCCTTTATAACGGAAATTATTTTTTCAACCGACTGCTCAAAATCAAGCTCTGTTGTGTCAACGGTAATGCAACCCTCGGCAGGCTTGAGCGGAGCTGTTTTGCGGTGAGTATCGTTGTAGTCACGGGTTATTACATCGTTTAAAATGTCGTCGTATTTTACATCCATACCCTTTTCAACAAGCTCCTTATATCTTCTTTCGGCTCTTGCCTCGGGGGACGCTGTAAGAAAAATTTTAACCTGTGCATCAGGCAACACAACCGTGCCGATATCTCTGCCGTCCATAATTACATCATGCGTCTTTGCCATATTTCTCTGCAAATCAAGAAGATATGCTCTTACAATCGGTACGGCAGAAATTTTTGACGCCATCATTGATGCCTCCGGAGTTCTGATGAGTCCGGACACATCTTCGTTGTCAAGCAGAACAATCTGCTCGCCCTTGTCATTGAATGTTAGGTCAACTGTGATTTTTGAAAGCAAATTCTTTACCGCATTTTCATCTTCGGGAGCTACGGAATTTCTTGTTGCCGACAGACCGATTGTGCGATAAAGCGCTCCTGTATCAACATAAATACAGTCAAGTGCCTTTGCAACTCTTTTTGCAATTGAGGATTTACCTGCTCCTGCAGGACCGTCCAAAGCGATTGCTATTGACATAAATTACATCCTTTCAATCAAATATATTATGTATAATCAAATCAGATATATGCACTGTTTTCTCCGGCAAGCCGTCCTGTACTCCATGCAATCTGGAGATTAAAACCGCCTGTGTAGGCGTCGCAGTCGATTACTTCACCTGCAAAATACAGGCTGCTTACAAGCTTGCTTTCCATGGTTTTCGGGTTGATTTCGGAAGTTTTTACACCGCCTGAGGTTATGATTGCCTCCTCAATCGGTCTGAAACCGCTGATTTCAACCGTAAAGCATTTGAGAATTTCACAAAGAGCGTGTCGCTCCTCTTTTGTAATTGAATTACACTTTTTGTCAAAGGGAACACCCCAGCGTTTGAGAACGGGAACTATGATTTTTCTCGGCAAAAGCTTTGAAAATGCGTTTGAAACATCACGGTTTGAATTCTCTTTGAAATCGTTCTGAATACGCCTGTCGAGGTGTTCAAAATCAAGTGCCGGCTTGAGGTCAATTTCCGCAATATAACGGTCGGGCTGAATATCACGGATGTGCGAGCTTGCCGATAAAATCATCGGACCGCTCATTCCGAAATGTGTAAAAAGCATTTCGCCGAAGTCGCTGTAAACAGTCTTTTTACTGTTCTTATCAACTATTCTGAGCGCAACATTTTTGAGGGCAAGTCCCTGCATATCCTTGCATTGTTTATCACCGGAAGTAAACGGCACGAGCGACGGTTTGAGCGGAACGATTGTGTGTCCTGCCTGTTTTGCAAGTGTATAGCCATCACCTGTTGAGCCCGTAAGCGGATAGCTTTTACCGCCGCAACAGATAATTACGCTGTCGGCATAGTAGGTGTTTTCTTCACACTTAACACCTATAACGGCACCGTCCTCAAGAATAAGAGCGTTTGCCGTATCACACACGATTTTACAACCCGATTCAACGGCATAATCATGCATTGTATCAACAACATCAACCGATTTGTCGGATGCGGGGAACACACGATTTCCCCTTTCGGTCTTTGTTTTAAGTCCTTTGGATTCAAAAAATTCGATTGTATCCTCGGGAGTAAATGCATTGATTGCAGAATAGAGAAATCTTCCGTTCACGGGAACATTATTGATAAAAGTCTGCACATCGCAGTTGTTGGCAAGGTTACATCTTCCTTTGCCCGTTATCATAATTTTCCTGCCGACACGCTTGTTCTTTTCGATTATCGTAACTGATGCACCATAGAGCGCCGCAGTTGCACCCGCCATAAGACCTGCCGCACCTGCTCCGATTACCACAACTTTTTTACTTATCATCATCTTCTATATTACCCATTATTTCTCTGTCACGGTTGGTGTAAACTCCGTCACGGTTCCACACAAGTTCAAGTCTGCGGAATGTGTCGGAAACTTCATCCTTCTTTTTAAGCACGGTTGCAACAATAAGAGCGTTGATAAGGCTTAACGGTGCAACAAGTGAGTCTACAATTGACGCCATATCGCTTCTTGCAATAAGCACGGAATCGGCACTCTGAACAAGAGGAGAAACCATACTGTCCGTGATTGCAATTGCGTGAGCACCCCTTGAACGGGCAAAGTCCATTGCCTCAACCGACATTGAACTGTAACGGGGAAATGAAATACCGATCATAACATCTTTGTCGGTGATTCTGAAAATCTGTTCAAATGTTTCGGTTTGACTGCCGCTTGTGATAACACGCACATTGTCAAAAATCATTTCAAAATAGTATGCAAGGAAGTTTGCGATTGCGGCTGTTGAACGCACACCGAATATGTAAATACGCTCTGCCTTGCAAATTTCATCAACTGCACGGGCAAAATCCTCATGAGATGTTTCTTCAATTGTTCTGCGGATTTTATCGATATCCTGATTAAGAACGCTGTCAAGCACATTGTCATTGCCGATACGGTTGGAGGTAACTTCAATTCGCTGAACAGATGTGAGCTTGTTGCGAATCATCTCCTGCATTGCTTTTTGAAGCTTAGGGTAGCCGTCATAGCCGAGCTCGGTTGCAAAACGAACAACCGTACTCTCGCTGACTCCAACAGTTTCACCAAGCTTTGATGCGGTCATAAATGCCGCCTTATCGTAATGCTCTTCAATAAAAAGAGCAATCCTTTTTTGTCCCTTTGAGAGGGAATTCATCATTAAATCTATTCTTGTGAGCAAATGAGTAATCATTTTTTTAATATCTCCCATTATAAATAGTAAAAACAGACACACTGTCTTAACTAATTCATTTTAACACAAGAACTTGCAATTTACAATAAGATATAAATTAAATTATTGTAAATTTTACGAAATTATGAAATATGCGTCGGTTTATGTTGCAATAATAAATGTTGTATGGTAAAATTGTTTAACAGAAAGCAAATGACGGAGTTGATAAAAATGATAGCAGTTATTGATTACGGCGCAGGCAATATCCGCAGTGTTTACAAAGCGTTAAAGCATATCGGCTGTGAATGTGTGATTACAAGAGATAAAGACGAAATTATGAATGCAGACGGTGCTGTTTTGCCGGGTGTCGGTTCGTTTGGCGATACAATGGACACAATGAATTCATACGGCATTAAAGACACGGTTATTGAGTACATAAACAGTGAAAAACCGTTTTTAGGCATTTGTCTTGGACTTCAGCTCCTCTTCCCCGAAAGTGAAGAAAGTCCGAATGTAAAAGGTCTTTCGGTTTTTGACGGTGCAATCACAAAGATTCCGTCAGGCGAAGGCTTAAAGATTCCGCACATCGGTTGGAACAGCCTTAAAATCAATGAAAAGAGCAAACTTTTCAAAGGCATCGAACAGAATGCATACGTTTATTTTGTTCACTCATATTTTTTGAACGCAAGCGACAGGAGCATTGTTTCGGCTCAGACGGAATACGGTGTTACGATTGACGCCGCTGTTGAAAAAGGCAATGTTTTTGCAACTCAGTTTCACCCCGAAAAAAGCGGCAAAACGGGACTTAAAATTCTCAGAAATTTTGCTGACATTGTAAAAGGCAGGGAGGAATAAATATGTACGCAAAAAGAATAATTCCATGTCTTGATGTAAAAAACGGCAGAGTTGTAAAAGGTATGAGTTTTGTAAATCTTGTTGACGCAGGCGATCCCGTTGAATCTGCAATGCAGTATGACAAACAGGGTGCTGACGAACTTGTATTTCTCGACATTACCGCATCAAGCGATTCAAGAAACATCACCATTGACATGGTTGAAAAGGTTGCAAATTCAATTTTCATTCCGTTCACGGTCGGCGGCGGTATCAGAAGCGTTGAAGATTTCAATGTCCTGCTCAGAGCCGGCGCAGACAAGGTGTCCGTAAATTCAGCCGCTGTTCATCGTCCCGAACTCATCAGCGAGGCGGCATATAAATTCGGCAGTCAGTGCGTTGTTGCCGCTATAGATGCCAAGAGAAACGGCGACAGCTGGGAAGTTTATGTGAACGGCGGAAGAACTCCTGTCGGTATGGATGCAATTGAATGGGCTGTAAAATGCGAAAAACTCGGTGCGGGAGAAATTCTCCTTACAAGCATGGACGAGGACGGTCAGAAAAAAGGCTATGACATTGCACTTACAAGGGCAGTTTCCGAAAAGGTGAACATTCCCGTAATTGCAAGCGGCGGTGCGGGCGCACTTGAGCATTTTTATGATGCTTTTACGGAAGGCAAGGCTGACGCAGTCCTTGCGGCATCACTTTTTCACTTTGGTGAAATTCCGATTCCCGAACTTAAAAAATATCTCAACGAAAAAGGAATTCCCGTAAGGCTTTAATTTACATACAAGGTTTATACAAAAGGCGGTTATGCAGAATATGCACAACCGCCTTAAAAGTTTTTAAGATTAGATTTTATCGTTTAAGCAAGATTAACTATGATTTTCTGAATCAATGTTGCATCTGTAATCTCAATAATGCCGTTACCGTTTACATCGGCAATCTTCATTGTTTCTGCATCAAAATCTTCAAGCTTTACGATGTATTTCTGAACAAGTGTTGCATCAGCAACAGTTACACTGCCGTCACGGTTAACATCGCCCTTGAGAGTTTCATCCGATGAAGAAGAACCTACAACGAATGTCTTTGTTGACTCTGCCTTGTTGCCTTTTGCATCAACTGCAACCACACCGATTGAATATGTGCCGTCAGCCGACGGAGTCCATACACATGAATCTGTGTTTGAGTTCTGAACTGTTTCACCGTTAACTGTGAATGAATAAGTTACATCACCTGTAGCGTGATAGCTTTCTGCCAAAAGGGTGACAGGTGTGCCTGCACTCTGTCCTGAATTGAGGTTTGCACCGAAGTTAACTTCAAACGGAACTTCGTTTACTTCTGTGTCGGGAAGAAGCGCACCGATTCTTGCAAGCGGAACTGTGATATTGTCGACATCTTCTTTCTCGTGTGAGGTTGAAGGATCGTAGCTGTACTCAAGATTTGCCTGATCAAGCATTGAGGGATCATGCGGAAGTGTATCCATACCCGATGTGCCGTATGTGAGAATCTGCATTGCACCGATACCCTGTGTTTCAATGTAGCTGCGGTCAATACCTAAAGTATTGAGCGGAACTGCAACTTCGTAAACATAGCCGTATGAGTTCTTGTAACCTTCATCGAAGAAGTCAACCCAGTTCGAGTTCATATCGAGGTTATCTCCTAATACTCTTGAGCCCTTTGGAGCGTTGATACCGAAGAGTGATGTACTCTTTGTTCCGTTAGCGTATTTGATTTTAAATCCGTTTTTATTATCCTGAGCCTGAAAGCTTGTTACACCGATTGGAATTCTTGTGTCATAGTTGAACATATATGTTCCGTCTGTGTCCTGAGTATCCGCCTTGAAGATTGAAGCACCGCCGTTTGAGTTGTTGGAGTCAAATGCAACAAGTGTGTCTATATGAGTTGTAAAGCCTGTGCCTCCGTCTTTTGCAGTGCCGTTTGTGCAACCCCATACGAACGGATTGGTATACACAGAACCGTCCTTGTTTGTACCTACTGCCTTGCCTGTTGCCTGCTTTGCAGGGTCAATTGACAGAGCAAGATACATAGGAATACTGTTTCTCCAAGGACGAGCCTCATTTGATGCGGCAAAGTTGTCCTCGGGAGAAGTTATGTATGTTGTGTTAGCCAGTTCAAGCAGGAAATAAAGATTATCGTCATCCCATGCACTGTAGAGAGCATAAGCATCCCACGGCTGTTCATGCATTGAAGAAGGCATATAAACTCGGGGATCATCGTTTGCAACACCCTGAGCAATAATCATTGAGCTGTCCCAGTCGCTTAAATCACCGTCAACAGAGATTGTCTTATGCTTGCCGAGCTGCATTTCAGGGTTTGTGCCGTAATAGCCGCCCTCAGGCTCTGTTGTGTGACCGTCTGATTTAGCGGAGAAAGTTGTCTTTGACGCTGTAAAAGTCTTTTTGAAGGTATATGTCTGCTCCGTTTCAACACCGTCTGCACCTGTTGCATAAAGTGTAAGCGTAACTTTTGAATTGCCGATTTTACCCTCGCCGACTTTTACCGAATCACCGTTTGCAAACTCTTTCTTAGCTGAACCGTCAACTGAGTAATAGCCCTTGTCGGCATTCTTTAACGCAAGCTTTACATCAAGTGATTCTGTTGAAAAAGACGTATTGTTTGCTGTAAGTGTGTAACCGTAAGCGTGATCATCAGGCTTGCCGTAGTCAATCCACTGCTTTTCGGCTGTGAGCATTTTACATTCGCCGGCTTTAAGTGAAAGACCTGCTGCCTCAGGATACTGCTCCTTGCCATTGCCTTTTTCAAGACCGTTGTTGAAGATGATTTTTTCCGATTTAAAAGAAGACGCAAAGCTTGCCTTATAAAGACCGCTGTCCTCTTTTGTCATAAGCTCTCCCGGCCATTCGGCATTTTCCTTTGTGCCGTATGCGTAAACATAAACATCCTTCCATCCGTACTTTGAGTTGTCAAAGTACACCTCTGAACCTGACGATGTTGCTGCCGAAACACCACCTGCCGACACGACAAGTGCTGAAAGCACCATGAGTGCGGCAAGAATAATGCTCGTGATTTTTCTTGTTCTTTTCATTTTGATTCCTCCATTTCATAATTGTGGGCAATGTGATTGCTTTTATTATAGCATTTTGCACTTGTTTTTTCAATTCATTATCACATTTTTGTTTCTTTGTACAAGTTATTGTGCAGAGTTTTGTAGACTTAATTAAATAAAGCTTATTTTTGACTATGTCGCAACATATTTTAACCATAAAAAATCCGCTGACATAAACTGTCAGCGGATTTAATGTTTTGCAAAAAACAATATTTAAATAATCAGTTTTCTTTTCTGTAGAAAGGTTCAACACCCTTTACTGCATTTTTTGCAAAATCCATTGAATACGGCATCATTGAAAGCTGGATTTCATCGTCAAGGAACGGATTTGCAACCTTGCTGATTGCATCGAATGTGCTTTCCATATCACCGAAGAAATCAACCACAATGAAGTAGCTCTTTTGACCGTTCTGCTCAATCAAGCGAAGATATGCGGCATTTACTGTCGGCTCTGTGCTGAAATGATTAATAAGAGCAGCCATAAGATCAATCGGATATTCTTTAGGCTCGCCGAGACTGATTGGTGAACCCGGTTCGATTGTCTGATTTTTGAGTTTCATATAGTCCTTCTGCTGTTTGAAAGAATGAACCATCTGTTTCGGGAATGTTACGCTCTTTCCGAAAGGATTGATTACAAAGCCCTTTACATCAGCCTGAGGATCCATTACCATCTGGGCAATGCTGTCAAAATCTGTAACAACCTTCTGTGCATTTTGAGTGTCTTTCCACTTGAAAAGTTCGTCTGTGTCCGTAAATACACCGAAAAACTTTTCTTTGTTGCCGTTTTCAAGAAGTCTGAACTGAACCTGAGTTGACTGCTGCATAACAGTCTGACCGTTGGTTGTCTTAGCCTCTGTCTTTGGTGTTACCTTTGCAGGGAGAATGAATTTTGCCTTCATAACCTCATCAATCATCTTGTTGATGTTTTCGGTTGTGTTGTCATCCTGCATCTTTTCAATAGCGGCTACGAGGTCTGGATTCTTGATTTCCTCTGCCGGCACTTTGCTTCCTTCCATTTTTGCGCCTTTAAGTTCGCTCATGCTTTGTTACCTCCGTTATTCTGCTGTATAATTTTTGTCGGGAAATACTGCAAATCGTCGGATACTTCACCGTCAAAGAAAATAATATTCGGTGAATTCAAATCTCTTTTGATTACGCAGTCGTAAGTTCCGTCTTTTTCTTTTTGTTTCTGCACCGATGTGTGGTTTTGCATTACAGACATCGGTGCAAGCATAGCATAAAATTCATCTTTTACATATAAGTGAATTCAAGTCTTTCGTAAGTTTTGACGCCTTCGGCATTTTCCGCACGAAGCTCAAGCTTTGAAACATCGCTGTCACCGTGCTTGATTGTTACTTTGTCACCGTCTTTGTACGAAACAGCCTTTCCGCCGTCAAGGGAATATGTGGCATTATCTGTGTTTGAACAGGTGAGAGTTACCTCGTATGTATCATCGCTGTATGTAAACTCTGTTTTTGAGTCAACACCAACACTTGCAGGTCTTGCATATTCAGTGTATCCCTCATTATAAAGAACTACAACTGAATTTTCAGGGATATCCGTATCACAGGTAATCTTACCGTTTTTAACAGTATATTCGGTTTTGCGGTCAACACGGTCAACATATGTTCCGTCAGCAAGATTTGTTTCAAAATCAACCTTGAGAGCATCATTTGTATTGACAATTACAGCTCCCTTTGTACCTCTTTCAATCATAAGAGCAGTTGAGTCAAGGTTAGGATTAACGAGATTTTCGTCTTCACCTTTCATTGCTGTTCTGAAGAAATTCACTGCGGAAACACGGTTATCCTTGTACATATCGTCACCCTGTGTGCCGATTCGGTTCATGCCCCATGAATTGTCGATTGAGCTGTTATACGGACGGTCAAAGAAGAGCGGTGTTCCGTCTTTTCTTGCCGTGATTATTGCCCAGCCGAGGACAACCTGTTCGCTGTCGATATTGTTGTATGTGCAGTCATTGATGTAGTTATCGTGGGATTCAACCCATGTTACGATATTCGGGTCTGCATTGCCAATCCAATAATCAGACACAACTGCCGTGTCGATATTGCCGCTTGCAATTCCCGAACGAATTTTACTGCCGTAGGTGCTTGATGTGGTTCTGCCGATTTCTTTTATATAGTCGGCAAGTCTGTCATTGTCGCCCTGAAGCACTTCGCCGTAGATAAAAAGATTTTCTGCGTTATCAACTTCTTTTGTTGCTTTTTCCCAGAAGTTATTTTTAAAGCCGTCATCTTCTTTTGGATCATCGGAAAGTCCGATATGCTTTGCCGTGTCATATCTGAAACCGTCGGCACCGCAGGCAATACAATCGTTAATGTAATTAAAGAAATACTTTTGAAACGAAGGTCTTTCCGTGTTGATGTCGGGAAGTCCTCCCATCTCATGCGTGGTGCAGGCAAGTCTGTCGCCGAAATCATTAAGGGGCGTTCTGCCCTCCTTGTGATAAAGGGTTTCAAGACTTCCGCCACCGGCCTCAATAAGATCTTCGCTTACCTCATCGGTTGCCGGAGTAGTGTGGTTTGCAATTACATCGACAATAACCTTTATACCATACTTATGAGCCTCATCGCACATTGCCTTAAATTCATCACGAGTACCGAGCTGATAATTACCGATTTTGAAATCAGTCGGCTGATAGTGATAGTACCACTTTCCGTTGCCGTAAAGATCCATACCACCGTCTTCGCCCTCAAGACACTCGTTAATCGGAGATGTCTGCACAGCCGAAAAACCTGCTGCGGCAATATCCCCCATTGACTCCTTTATTGTGTTGAAATCCCAACAAAATGCTTGAAGAATCGCACCGTCAGCCACCTTGTCGGCTGTTTTGTAGTCAATTGACGCCGGCTGAGTTTGTGAGCAGCCCGTACCCGACACTGCAACGGCAGTAATCATAAGAGCCGAAAGAATTCCTGCTGATATTTTTTTAAACATAATTCACCATCTTTCTGTTTTTAACTTACTTGAGATACAGTATAACATAAATGATATGATTTTTAAATAGTTTTTGGCATTTTTGCCATATTTTTTTATTAAAACGCCAATAATGACACAAACTGTGTTTTTGAGCAAAAAATCGTTACGATGTTTACAATAGAAAAAAATTGAATATTGTCACAAAAGAAAAATTGTTGTATACTAAAAATATAAAAATGAAAGGAACAGCTGCATGAGTCACGCGATAATTATTCCTATTTATTGTGAAAACAGAAACACAATCAACCTCTGCAATGAATTACAGAATTTTGGAGCTGAGCATATTGTTGTTGTCAATGACGGTCTTAATCCCAAATCGGAATATTTTAACGAATTGACAAGTATAGGCTGTCATCTTGTTCACCTGAAAAATAACAATGGCAAAGGTGCAAGCCTTAAAGCAGGCATCAAATACGCTCACGATAATCTTTATAATATCACGGGCTACATTACCTGTGACGCTGACGGACAACATACTGCAAATGATGTTATGAAAATCAGCCGTATGCTTGACCTTAGAAACGGCAGTCTGATTCTTGGCAAAAGAGATTACAAAAAGTCTAAAATGCCGATTAATATACGAATCGGAAACAGACTGTCCTCGGCATATTTCAAGGTTATTACGGGCAAAAGCTGCAGGGACACTCAAACTGGACTGCGAGGTATTCCTGCATTTCTGTATGACACGGTGATGAAAACAAAGGGCAGTCGTTTTGATTTTGAAATGAATTTTCTCACAAAATGTGCCGACATGAGAGTCCCGTTTTACTTTGTGAACATTATAGCCGATTGCTCAAACTGTAGCAGCAATTTTCGTCTTATTAAGGATACCTACCTTATCTACAGAACTCCGTTGAGATTTGCGACGGCATCAATCGGCTGTACGATAATCGACCTTGTTTTATTCACGATATTTGCGTATATTCTGCCGTCACATATGTTCTTTAACATTATGCTGGCAACGCTTATGGCACGAGTTGTTTCGGGCGGAATTAATTTTCTCATCAACAGAAAAGTCATCTTCGGCAATACGGATAACGGAGCAAAACAGGCACTCAGATTTTTTATTCTGTTTTTCTGCATAATGTGTGCAAGCTCACTTATTGTATCGGCACTTTGGTTCCTGCCGATTCCCGTTACACTCACAAAGGCGATTGTCGATCTTTTGTTGTGGACGGTCAATTACAAAATGCAGAGAATATGGGTTTTCAAGGACAGCAACAGACTTAAAAGAACTCCCAAAAGTAAAAGAAAATAAAGCAAACGAAAACGGTGACACGAAAATGTCACCGTTATTTTTGTATAATTTTCAGTTGCTGTCAATATTTACAAAACCTCTGCCCTTTATTGCGCCTGCAGTCGTTACGATAATAAAGGCATTGGGATCAACATTTTTGATTCCCGATGTGATTTTGTAAGCCTCTTGAGGACGGACTGCGCACATAATAACTTTCTTATCCTTACCGCTGTATGCACCCTCGCCGTTGAGGTATGTTACACCTCTCTTTAGGTTTTTCATAATATTGGCACTCACTTCTTCATAATTATCCGAAATTACAAACATGAGCTTGCCGTTACCTCTTGAAGTACCGTAGCTTACAGCATCAATTACCTTTATGCTGATAAAAATTACAAGCAAAGCATAGAGTACATTTTCAATGCTGTGATAAACAAAGAATACCATTAAAAGCACAAGAATATCGGACACAAGGATTATCGTACCAGTTGAAATGAACGGAAAATGCTTGTGAAGATTCAGTGCGATGATGTCTGTACCGCCTGTTGAACCGCCTCGGTAAAAGATAAGACCGAGTCCGAGACCGTTAAGCACTCCGCCGAATCCTGCGGCAAGAATTGTATCGCCCGTATATGCAGGCAAAATCGGTGTAAGAACATCAATCATAACAGAAACAAGTGCCGTTGCAACAAGGGTTCTTGTAAGAAAGCCCTTTCCGTTCTCGATAAATCCCCAGATGAAAAGCGGAATGTTCATCACAAAAATCATAATACCTATCGGCAACGAGAACATATAGTTGAGCATTGTGGCAACACCCGTAAGTCCGCCCGGGGCAACATTGTTAGGTGATGTAAACATTGCTACCGATATGCCGTAAAGAACTGCTCCGGCGAAAATTACAAGATAATCAAAAAATAGTGTTCCTGCCTTTGCAAGACAGGAATTCGGTTTTAAATTCGTTTGCATAAAATCACTCCCCGAAACGAGTATGTATAATTATTTCAAAAAGCTGATTTATTCTGTCAAATTCTTTATTAATCTGCAAGTATCCGAAAAGTGCTTCAAGTCCCGTTGCACTGTGATAATCGGCAACAGAACCGTTTTTTGGAGTACATTTCGGTGCGGCATTTCTGCCTCGCTTATAAACAGCAAGCTCCTTTTCGGTTAGAGTCGGCATAAGAATTTTTGCAAATTCAGCCTGACTTTTGCAGTTTACAAGCGAAACCTTTATTTTATTGAGTTCTCCGACACTGCGGTTAGCCTTGCGAACAAGGTATTCACGCACAAGCAGGTCATAGACGCCGTCACCCACAAAGGCAAGTGTAAGCGGAGAAATTTCATCGGCTAATGAATGAACAGATGTATTTTCCATATTAACTCCGTATCACGCAATATTAATCCATAAAGTCAAATTCAAGCTCATAAATTGAAACCGTGTCACCGTCCGAACAGCCTTTTTTTCGGAGTGCGTCAATTACACCGCCGTTTATGAGAACTTTTTGGAAATAGTTAAGGCTTTCGTAATCGTCAAAATTGATACCCTTCATGACCTGCAACAGCCAGTCAGCCTCAACGGTATAGATTCCGTTCACATTCTTGATTATAACAGAATGGTCATCAAAATCATCAACGGTCACAATCGGAGCAGGCTCTGCCTCGTAGTGAGTGATTGGAGGAAGTTTTGAAAGCATTTCCTGAATCTTTTTGAGGAGCGGGTCAACATCATAGCGGATTGCCGCCATAATCGGGAAGAAATCATAACCTTGATCTTCGACAAACTTCTTGAAGTCTGCAATTTGCTCATCGGTTGCCATATCGCACTTGTTACCTGCAACAACCATCGGACGCTCTGCAAGCTCGGGATTGAACTTTGCAAGCTCATTGTTGATTGTTATGAAATCCTCTTTCGGATCTCTGCCCTCACTGCCCGAAACATCGACAATGTGAACGAGCATACGGCAACGCTCAACATGGCGGAGGAACTGATGCCCAAGACCTGTACCCTGCCATGCACCCTCGATAAGACCGGGAATGTCAGCCATAACAAACGACGAGCCCTCGCCCATTGACACAACTCCGAGAACGGGAGTGATTGTTGTGAAGTGGTAGTTCGCAATCTCAGGCTTTGCCTGTGAAACTACGGAAACAAGGGTACTTTTTCCGACATTCGGGAAACCTACAAGACCTACATCGGCAAGAAGCTTGAGTTCAAGAACAACATCAAACTCTTCACCCGGAAGTCCCGGTTTTGCAAAACGGGGAACCTGACGGACAGGAGTTGCAAAATGTGGATTGCCCCAACCGCCCTTACCGCCTTTTGCAACGATATAAGGTTCATCACCCGAAACATCGGCAAGGATTCTTCCGCTGTTCTCCTCTTTTACAACAGTTCCGACAGGAACACGGATAACAAGATCTTCGGCATTTTTACCACGGCATCTGCCGCCTCTGCCGTTTTCGCCTTTTTTTGCGGCATATTTTCTTTTATAACGGAAATCGGCAAGTGTTGAAAGGTTGGAATCGGCAACAAAAACAATGTTGCCGCCTCTGCCACCGTCACCGCCGTCGGGACCGCCTGCCGCTACATATTTTTCACGGTGAAACGAAACGGCACCGTCACCGCCGTCTCCTGCTTTTATTTTAATTTTCGCTGTATCTACAAACATATTTTTCTCCGTAACAGTTTTGCTGTTTAATTATCAGTACAAATGTAAAGAATCTCAGACCTGTTTGTTATTAGTATAAACAGAAATGTAAAAAATAAGGGTGGATATAAAATCCACCCTCATAAATTTTGAGATTACTGCTCAACAGGATAAACGCTTGCACGCTTTCTGTCTTTGCCGACACGCTCAAATCTTACAACACCGTCAATCTTTGCGAACAGTGTATCGTCAGAGCCTTTGCCTACATTTTCACCAGGGTGAATATGTGTGCCTCTCTGCTTTACGAGGATGTTGCCTGCGAGAACCTTCTGACCGTCTGCACGCTTAACGCCAAGACGCTTTGATTCACTGTCACGGCCGTTCTTTGTAGAACCCATACCTTTTTTATGAGCGAATAACTGAATGTTTATTTTAAGCATTACCTTACACCTCCGAAAATTTAACTTTAATAAAATTTTTGTATTGCTCCGAAAGAGCAGTTAAGTGAAGCTTTAAGCCTGAGAGTATATCACAAGCCTTTAAAGCATCATTCGGTGACATTCTTACTTTCATAAGACCGTCATCCTCGGTAACCTGTGCATTAATATGCAAAATCTCGGTGACAGTGTTTGCAGTCATATATGCGGCAGAACTGATTGCCGCACATACAATATCGCTGCCCTCTTCGGCAAAGTCGGAGTGCCCCGATATTTCAAAACCGCAAATTATATCATCTGATTTAAAAAATGTTACCGTAGTCATTTTTAGGCTTCGATTGAAGTAATCTTAACCTGTGTGTAAGGCTGTCTGTGACCTTTTGCTCTCTTTTCGCCCTTCTTAGGCTTGTAAGTGCAAACTCTGATTTTTTTGCCTTTACCGTTCTTTACAACTTCACCTGTAACCTTAGCACCCTCAACGAGCGGTGTGCCAACCTTGATGCCGTCGTCTGTGCCGACTGCCACAACATCAAATGTTACTGTGTCGTTTGCTTCTGCGTCAAGCTTCTCAATGAAGATAACCTCATCGTTAGTTACCTTGTACTGCTTGCCGCCTGTCTGAATAACTGCGTACATTTTAGTACCATCCTTTACATTGGGCTCGCTATGTGCAGGTGGAACGAATCACTTAAAACCCACAATATGCGGCTTATATACTATACCACAAAGAAAACTTTCTGTCAACAATTTTCCCGATATTTTTTTGAGTATATCAAATGTTATTCTGTATTCTGCAAGCCTTGAGAGTATTTTTCATAAGAGTTGAAATTGTCATAGGACCTACACCGCCCGGTACAGGTGTGATAAACGAGCATTTATCCTTGACATTTTCAAAATCAACATCACCGCAGAGTTTGCCGTTTTCATCCCTGTCCATACCGACATCAATCACAACCGCACCCTCTTTTACCATATCGGCAGTGACAAACTTCGGTCTTCCGACTGCGGCTACAAGTATATCTGCCTGTGAACAGATTTCAGAAAGATTCTTTGTTCTGCTGTGACAGATTGTTACCGTTCCGTTTTCGTGGAGCAAAAGCATTGCCATGGGCTTGCCTACGATATTACTTCTGCCGATTACAACGCAGTTTTTACCGCTTACTTCAATGTTGTAGGAATGGAGCATCTCCATTACGCCTGCAGGCGTGCATGGAAGAAAATCATACTCTCCGAGCATAATTTTGCCGACATTTACGGCATGGAATGCGTCAACATCTTTAAGCGGGCTGATTGTCTCAATTACAGCCTTATCATCAAGGTGTTTCGGCAACGGAAGCTGAACAAGAATACCGTTGATATCCTTCTTATTGTTGAGAGTTTCAACAAGGTTTAAAAGTTCTTCCTGTGTTGTTTCGGCAGGAAGTGCGTACTCCTCAGACTTAAAGCCTACAAATTCACAAGCCTTTTTCTTGTTGTTTACATATACTCTTGACGCCGGATCGTCACCTACGATTACTACCGCAAGACCGGGGGTTATTTTGTGAGTTTCCTTTAACTCAAGCGTCTGCCTCTTTACCTCTTCCTTTACCTGTGCCGATACCTTTTTTCCGTCGATAATCTGCATAGAAAGAATCCTCCTTTTTTCTGTTTATAATTAAGAATACAATACCTGTTATAAAAATTACTGCCGAAAGAACCTGTGACACCCTTATGTCTGCTCCGAAAACTTGGAACGGAAGATAAAGGCTGTCTGTTCTCAGTCCTTCAACAACTGTCCTTTCAAATCCGTACCACACAAGGTACATAAAGAAAATTTGTCCCGAATATTTCTGCTTATATTTTCCGTAGAAATGGAGAAGTACAAATCCGAGCAGACACCACATTGATTCATAGAAGAAACACGGGTGAACTCCTATGTTGTCTGTTCCCTCGCTCATCATTCTCCAGGGCAAATCCGTAGGAGAGCCGTATGCCTCCTGATTCATAAAATTGCCCCATCTGCCTATTCCCTGTCCGATAAGGAAACCGACCATTGCAATGTCAAGAACAGGCATGATTTCCATTTTCTGTATTTTGGCAACAGTCAGACCGCCGAGCAACGCACCGATTATTCCGCCGTAAATAGCAAGTCCGCCGTTGTTGATATAGAGAATTTCAATCGGGTTCTGTCCGTAATAATCCCATTTGAAGAAACAGAAGTACAGTCTTGCACCGATAATTCCCGTTATCATTCCTGCAAAAACACAGTTGACAAGCTTTGAACCGTCAACCTTGTAACGGGGAGCACTTTTCCACGCATAAAGTACGGCAAGCAAAAGTCCGCAGGCGATGATTATTCCATACCAATAGACCTTGTAATCACCGATTGAAAATGCAATCGGGTTAATATCAAATTCCCAACCAAATCCGGGAAACTGCACATGATACGGCATAATTACACCTCATCAGGCTGTTTTACAACAGACAAAGTACAGTTATCGACATCGAGCATCTCGGCAAGCCTTGCGTTGATATCCTCAAGCTTTGCATTTGCAACCGCATCAATGTAGGCAAAAATTTCGTTACCCTGCATTGCATAGTCGATGATTGAATTTGAAATTGCGCTCACTGAGTTGAGCGATGAAACCGAATCACCATAAACAGACTTTCTTGCAATTTCAAAGTCCTCTTTATCAATACCGTTTTTCTTAATATCCGAGATATACTGTTTTATCATCTCAGCAGCCTGTTTCGGCGCTCTTGATTCACCACCGAAGATTACCGAGCAATAACCCGGACCTTCAAAGAGTTCATAAGAAAAGCTTGAATTGATGAGGTTTGAATCCATAAGATTTCTGTAGAGCATGCTCGTGTTTGATGCAAGTGCCGAAAGAAGAATATCTGTGCATGCAAGCTGCTTTTCGTTAAGAGGCTTGTCTGCTTTCTCTTTGAAGCCGAGATTGAACAAAGGCATTGAAACAGGGAAAGTCTGCTCAACATAAGGTTCTTTGATTTCATAAGGCTCTGTTTCAAAATAGTTTTTGATTTCCTTTTTCTCACAAGGCTTGAGCATTTTGTCGGCAACTTTAAGCACACCGTCAACCGTTACATTACCCGCAACGCAGAGAATCATATTATTGAGGTTGTAGAACACATTGTAAACTTCATAAAGCTTTTCGGCTGTAATTTCCGCAATTGTTTCGACCGTACCTGCAATATCAATTTTTACAGGGTGATTGTGGTACATACCCTCAAGCATATTGAACATTACTCGCCAATCGGGAGAGTCGTCGTACATTTTGATTTCCTGACCGATAATGCCCTGTTCCTTTGCAACTGTCTGAGCCGTAAAGTAGGGATCCTGGACAAAATCGAGAAGAATTTCAAGACTTTCGTCAAACTTGTCCGTGCATGAGAAAAGATAGCAGGTTTTTTCAAAGCTTGTATATGCGTTTGCATTTGCACCTGTTTTTGCATATCTTACAAACGCATCGCCCTCTTCACTTTCAAAAAGCTTGTGTTCAAGGTAATGGGCGATACCGTCGGGAACTGTAATTATATCGCCGCCGTTAACGGAAAACTTTGTGTTGATACTGCCGTAGCGTGTGCCGAAAATTGCATATGAAGAAGTGTAACCCTCTTTTGGATAAACAAAAATTGTAAGTCCCGATGGATGTTCAACTTTATAATAGCTGTCGCCTGCAATTTCCGATTTAATTTCTGTAATATTCATTCTGTCCGCCTCCCTTACTTATTTTTGAGAACATAAACCGTATCGAGCAAGAGCTTGTTTGCGGCATTTACAATCTGCTCTTTTGTAACGGCATTAACCTCAGCGGAAACTTCTTCAACAGTTTCAAGGTCGCCGTTAAAGATTCTTCCTGTGTACCAGTTTTCAATACCGCTTACGCTGTCGCTGCTTGACTTGAATGAATTAACAACAGCAAGCTTTGTTGCATCAATTTCAAAATCTGTAATTTCGCCGTTCTTCATATCCTCAATTTCTTTGAGAATAGCTTTTTCGGCTTTTTCAAGATTTTCGCCCTCAACACCGCTGTTGATATACATTATGCCCTTGATTGAATCATAGGAGGACGAGCAGTAATAGCAAAGGCTCTGCTTTTCACGAACATTGTTAAAGAGTTTTGAGCTTGCAGTACCGCCGAGAACAGCACACATAAGTCTTTCGGCAACCGCCTCTTCATCACCTGCGGAAATCTGTGTTCTGAATCCCATGACAAGTTTTGACTGTGAGAGCTCCATTTCCTCTGTAATATGTTTTTCTTTTGAAACATTCTTAACAACATCAGTAGATGAAGTCACAACATTTCTTTCGATATTTGCAAAGGCCTTCGCAAAAACCTCCTTCGCCTTATCGGCAGGGCTGTCGCCTATATAGAGAATCTCAAATTTTGCGGTTTTGAGAAGATTCTGCCATGCCTTGCAGAGTGATTCGGCAGTTGCAGCCTTGATTTTTTCGGCTGTACCGTAACGCTTGATTCCGAAAACCTCATCCTTGCACATATGCTTTATAAGCTGTCCCATTGCATAGATTCGCTTTTCGTTGAATTCCGAATCAATCACATCAAGAAGTTGTCTGCGTTCCTGTTCAAGTTCACTTTCAATAAAAGCGTTGTTCTTGACATTCGGCTCAAAAATTACGCTGCATAAAAGCTCCGAAAGTTCTTTGGCAATGCTGACATCATCAAGAGAATATCTGTCATCAAGACCTGATACGGAAATTTTAATTACCTGGCTTTCACCGTGTTTTGAAAGCGATGAAGTGAGGTCTGCACCGTAAAGTGAACTGAGTTTTTTGCTGAGAACAGTAAAATCGGGATATTTTTTGCATGAACGAACAAGCAATCCGCCCACAAGCGCATTCTCCGACGCTGTTTCGACAGAAAGCGGAACAACAATATTCACGCTGATTTTCATAGTTTTAAAACGGCTGTCCTTAACGTTTGTAAAGTAAACACCGTTTGCAATTTCATTTCTGTTGATGAAATTCATTTAATCAACTCCGTTTTCAGATTATCAGTCATATTGTATCACATTTTGATTTATTATAAAAGAGATATAAGAAAAAATCACAAAAGTGCAATAGCAATTTGAAACAATTTTACTTTTTCGTGCAAGGCTATCGGCATATTTTCCGAATTTTACCTGCATAAGAATCTGTTAAGTTTGTTGCTTTTAATTGTATCATAAATAAAAACAAATGCAACTATACGAACTTATTGACAAACTTGTGTGCCGATTTTCGGAAGCATTGGCATTAAATTCCGGATTTCGCATTTATTCTTTGTCTTTGCTTATCGTATGATGACCGAGAAAGTGCCTGTTTTTCAAAAGCAGTAATTCTGAAAGAAATACGGCACAGCGGTTTCTATACCTACTGTGCCGTATTCACTATATTTCCATGACAGAGCGGAAAATATTACTTATCTTTAATTTTGGCAGAATGTTTTTTACTCTTACCGAATGCCGTTACTCCTTTCATAACGCCGCCGCTGATAATCAGCAATGCAATCCACAAAATAAGGTTGCTGTTGTCGCCTGTCTGAGGGGACTTTGAATCATCAGGCAATTTAGCCGTTACGGTGTCAGCCTTTTTGATTTCTTCGGTTGGCGCATCTTCATGAGCAGAGATTGTCTTTTTGCAGTAGTCGCAGATATGGTCTTTATCCTTATCTACATGCTCAGAGATTGTCTTTTTGCAATAATCGCAGATATGGTCTTTATCTGCGTCATTATGCAGACATACATATCCGCATTCTCGGCACACACCGTCTTTCCACTCATGTGCTTCACTTGCCACAATCACAGCACCACAGCAGTTCCATTTTTGTTCGTGATTAAAAGCGGTTCTTGTCGTCCACTCCTGTACACCGCCCTCGTGGTTTGTTCCGTCAAATTCTCCATAGGCTTTACCGCAGACATCACATACCGCCTTTTCGGTACAGGTGGCATTGCCGCCTGAGCAATTTTCGGTTTCAAACGCATCGCATCCGTCCACGGTACATTTTCGGGTATGCTTACCGTCATTGTCAGATACCCATTCACCAAAGGTATGACCGTTGTTGACTGTTACGGTCATCTCTGCATTATTGCCCGCTTTGTCGGTGACAACTATCTTCTGCTCGCCGTTTGTCGGTGGGAGAACAAAACCTCCGTCTGCATCAAGCGTAACCACCGTACCGTTTACGGTAACGGTATCAACATACTTCTCATCAACAGTAACGGTTTGTGCCTCACAATAGGTCTTGCCATTCTCAATACCGCTGATTACAGGCTGAATATTATCAAGCGTTATACGGTCGGAGCGAAGGTATGTTATGTTAATATTTTCATCAACAAGCATTACATAAACAATATATTCTCCGTTGGGGTCTATGCAAAACGGTTCTTCATATGCACGGAATACAAGAGAGTTCAGTTCAGCCTCGGAAAGCTCCTTATCTGTTACCAAATAGGATACAAACACAACTCCGCTGTTATCTACGGCATTTATAGTTACCTCCTGTGTATCCTTAAAGAATATGCCAAAGGTAAGTTCGTTTAAGAATTCATTCCATTTATTCGTGCCTATGATAATTTCACCCGTCGGCTTTTCGGTATCTTTCCACCGTGCCGTGATTGTAATGTTTTCGGCAGGCATGGTTTCGGGGATTTCCTTATGCCATCCCTTAAAGGTATAACCTTTTCTTGTAGGGTTGTCAGGGGCGGTAATTTCCGTACCGTAATCCTGAGTAATGGGTGCAATCTCACTTCCGCCGTTGGTATCAAAGGTTATTGTGTACTGATTGATTTTCCATTGTGCTTTAACCGTTATATTCTCCGCAGGCATGGTTTCGGGGATTTCCTTATGCCATCCCTTAAAGGTATAACCTTTTCTTGTAGGGTTGTCAGGGGCGGTAATTTCCGTACCGTAATCCTGTGTAATGGGTGCAATCTCACTTCCGCCGTTGGTATCAAAGGCTATTGTATACTGATTGATTTCCCATTGTGCTTTAACAGTTATATTCTCCGCCGGCATGGTTTCGGGGATTTCCTTATCCCAGCCCTTAAAGGTATAACCTTTTCTTGTCGGGTTGTCAGGGGCGGTAATTTCCGTACCGTAGTCCTGTGTAATGGGTGCAATCTCACTTCCGCCGTTGGTATCAAAGGCTATTGTGTACTGATTGATTTCCCATTGTGCTTTAACCGTCATATTCTCCGCCGGCATGGTTTCGGGGATTTCCTTATCCCATCCCTTAAAGGTATAACCTTTTCTTGTAGGTTTGTCAGGGGCGGTAATTTTTGTACCGTAATCCTGTGTAATTGGTGCAATCTCACTTCCGCCGTTGGTATCAAAGGTTATTGTGTACTGATTGATTTCCCATTGTGCTTTAACCGTTATATTCTCCGCCGGCATGGTTTCGGGGATTTCCTTATCCCAACCCTTAAAGGTATAACCTTTTCTTGTCGGATTGTCAGGGGCGGTAATTTCTGTACCGTAATCCTGTGTAATGGGTACAATCTCACTTCCGCCGTTGGTATCAAAGGTTATTGTGTACTGATTGATTTCCCATTGTGCTTTAACCGTTATATTCCCCGCCGGCATGGTTTCGGGGATTTCCTTATCCCATCCCTTAAAGGTATAACCTTTTCTTGTAGGTTTGTCAGGGGCGGTAATTTTTGTACCGTAATCCTGTGTAATTGGTGCAATCTCACTTCCGCCGTTGGTATCAAAGGTGATTGTGTACTGATTGGCGTTCCACACTGGATAGAGCGTCAGCGCCTCGTTTTGTGTATAAACGTCTTCAAAGCCATACACCTTTTCGCCGCCGTCAACGGTTGACCAGCCTACTTGCGTATAACCCTTGCGGGTGAACAAAGCGCCTCGCAGGGTAAGAATATTGTTGTGGGGTTTCATATCCGTCACCGCACTGCCGGCGCCGTATGTGCCGGAGAGGTAAATCACCTCATAGTCTCCAGTGATCGAAAGCCTGGAAACATCGGCAGGTACGGTATCGCCGGGTTTATAGCAGTTCCCATTTTCATCCGACCAATACAGCTGCGCGTCTTCCGAAATGCTGTTCGGACGAGACAGCCCTTCAGTAGCGGGGGCGGTGAAGCTCTCGCCATTTTTCACAATGATCTGAATAGCATCGGAGCTATTACCCAGCGTTCCGCCGCCAAGGTCAAGGGTAACGGCTTTCAGCCCGTCAGAGCTCAGTGTGTCGGGGTTCAGGACTTCAAGGACGGGGCGGAAACCGAAGGTCGAGTAAGAAGTATTGTAGCTGGTCCAGAAACGGGCCGAACGTTTCCACCCGCGAACCGCACGGAACGACGCCGAAATTCTTATAGTAGTATCTTGTCCACACGAAAGCATCTCCCTCCAGTTTTTGATATATCCGTCGTCCTTATCCAGTATCTTATCCCATTCGTTGCTTTTGGGCGTGCCGCGTTCTGAATCACCTGAGCCTGTATAACTACTTCCCACAGACGGCGCACGCAGCGTATAGTCCACGCCGCCTGCGGCATAGTCCTTGCCGAAAATCAGACCTGCGGTATTCAGGTCATCCCAGCTTACCGTATGCGTTACGGCATAGTCCGCCACAAACAGGCTGTGGGGATATTTATTCTTCTGAGCATACTCCTCGGTGGTTGCCGTTTCCGATGTGAGCCTATAAGCGTTGACCGTACCCACATAGGTAAAAGGCACATAATGAAGTGTGCTGTCAGGCAAATTGCTGTTTACCGTTCCGGGGATGTTCATCGCCGACAGGTCAAAATAGTATCTGCCGCCGGGGGTAAGGGAAAACTGTTCTGATAAAGCAAACTGCGCCGTGAGCTTGGTAACGTCCGCCGGAACACTGGCACCGGGCGCGTAGAGCTTACCGTTGCTTCCGCGCCACATGAAGTAGCTGCCTGTATTTCCGTCCGGGCGGGTCATGCCGTCGGACGCAGGCGCGGTAAACTCGCTGCCGTTTTTCACAATGATTTGAATATCCTCGGAGCTGCCGCCGAGCGTTCCGCCGCCAAGGTCAAGGGTAACGACCTTCAGTCCGTCAGAGCTCAGTGTGTCAGGGTTCAGGATTTCAAGCACGGGGCGGAAACTGACGAGCGGGAGGAAGTCCGTAGCATCGTCGTCGTTCCAGCGTCGGCCCGAATCGTACCCGCGAATCGCACGGAGCGACGAGTTGTATCTTGTTGTGTCCTGCCCCCACGAATATATGCCATTCCAGTTTTTGATGTAGCCGCTGTCCTTGTCCAGTATCCTGTCCCATTCGTTGCTTTGGGGCGTACCGCGTTCTGAATCACCCGAGCCTCTGTTATCACTTCCCACGGACGGCGCACGCAGTGTATAGTTCACACCTCCTGTGGCATAGTCCTTGCCGAAAATCAGACCTGCGGTATTCAGGTCATCCCAGCTTACCGTATGCGTTACGGCATAGTCCGCCACAAACAGGCTGTGGGGATATTTATTCTTCTGAGCATACTCCTCGGTGGTTGCCGTTTCCGATGTGAGCTTATAAGCGTTGACCGTGCCTGCATAGGTAAAAGGCACATAATGCAGGGTGCTGTCCGGCAGATTGCTGTTTACCGTTCCGGGGATGTTCATCGCCGAAAGGTCAAAATAGTATCTGCCACCAGGGGCGAGGGTAAACTGCTCGTCAGGCTGACTTTCCACCGTCAGCGTGACATCCGCAAAAGCACTTGCAAGGTCGGTCTTGCAGTCACCGTTATACTGCTCGCTGAATACCTTCATGGTATAGTCGCCCGGTGCAATGTCAGACGGGATTTTGATTTCAACCGTTCCGCTTTTGGCAGTAGGTTGTGCTACTCTGCCGTAATACTGTGCGCCGTTGTTATCCGCCAGGATGACAGAGATATATTCATTTTTCCCTGTGGTCGCCCCTTTGTAATTCAGCGTAACGGTATCGTCGGGGGCGGCGCTGACAGTTTTTTCCGTTACAGCAAAATTGCGTCTACTATCTAAAAGCGTCAGCTTCCACTCGTTTCCGCTGTATTCGGGAATCGGGGTCAGCCCTCCGTCAGGCTTTCCGCCCACAGCGGCAGATGCAAAAAGGACAGAGTTCATATTTAATTTAAAAGCGGGACGAACAGTCCGATGATTATTGAAAATGAGGACAGAGAACCCAGAGTATTGGACAGAACCCTCACTACGCACGACGGCGAGACGATATTTATCGGAGCCGGGGGAGCGCAGCCACCAACCGCTATCCACCCAATTCGGATGTGCAGGATTCAAGGCACGCAGATCGTTGTTTACAGCAATAGCCTCTTTTGCGGAAAGTGGCCAGAATACAGCGTTATCCACCTGCCCTCCCGCTACACAGTCGGTATTCTCTCCGTCGTAACTTCCGCTTGTCAGCGTCCGTTTCTTTACGGCAGCATTTTCTTCTGTCGTCAGCTTTTCCGCAAGCGCATCTATTGTGGCTTTCAAATTACTCGGTGCGTATTCGTTGTTTAATATGGTATCGACAAATGGTATAACCCCCCATAGCGCCTGCCGCAAGCAGGGTAATATCCCCCTTTGAGCTTGTAACACCGCTTCCGTCATAGCCGATAACTCGCCATGCAGCGGGATTATTTTCATGGTTTTGCCCGAAATACACAGTCGGTGCGGTCGCTGTGTTTACATTTTTACTTAACACACTTAGTGGATCTGCACCAAGCTGTATCGCAGCAGAGCCCTCTGCCCCAACCTCCTCGGCGAATACGCTTATCGGCGTAAGGCAGAGCGTCATGCATAAAGTCAGCAGGATACTAAGTATTCGTTTTTTCATTTTTCGCCACCTCCGTTATATAAATTTAATCAAGAGCGGTTATTGTAATAGTACCTCTAAAGCCACCGAGATAAGTATTGTATGCCGAATTTTCAAACCACAACTGCAATGTAATGTCTTTATTTGACGCATCATACATTCTGTTGAAATTAAAGGAATGTTGATCATTGGTATACGGTATTTTTGCCCCGTCCCTTTTTATTCGTGTAAGCTCCCTGCACAGATCGTCATCATAACCGTCTGTCATCTGAATAGAGTAATTGCCGCTGTTGTTAAATTCGTTTGAACCAACTTCGAGAGAACCGCTTAAGCAGACATTGTAAATATGTCCTTTTTTGAGGGTAATATTATTCCTGTAGGATGAAATCAAGCCGCCCTTGTTTATTTTTTCGTAGACAGAAATATTGACACGACTGTTATTCAGTACTGTCCTCGGAGCGTTTGCCTCTCCGTAAAAATATCCCGAACAGCTGCCGTTCTGACCTGCGTCACCTTTGTCGCCTTTATCTCCTTTGTCACCCTTTTCGCCTTTTTCACCGGTGTCTCCTTTGTCTCCTTTTTTACCGTCAACTCCTGTGGCTTTCACTCCCGTATCGGTCGTTCCAATCCACCAGTTGCCGTTTTCACCGATGAACGGGGTGTTTCCGTCTTTGCCGTCAGTGCCGTTTTGTCCGTTTGTTCCGTCCTTACCATCGGCACCGTCTTTGCCGTCAACGCCATCTTTACCGTCAACACCGTCTTTGCCGTTTATACCGTCCTTACCGTCTGCGCCGTCAAGACCTTTCAAAATTGAAAGATCATAAAGGTTAAACCATATTTCATCGCCGACATAACGCCACTGTAGGTTATTTTCATTTACACGGAACTCAGGTGTTTTTCCGTTTGCTCCGTCCTTACCGTTCTCTCCGGCATCTCCTTTATCTCCCTTGTCGCCTTTTTCACCGTCAACACCTGCGGCTTTTACGCCAATGTCGGTCACTCCGAGCCACCAGTTGCCGTTTTCACCGATGAACGGCGTATCGCCGTTTTTGCCGTCAAGACCATCGACACCGTTCTTTCCGTCGATTCCGTCTTTGCCGTCAAGACCTTTCAAATTTGAAAGATCGTAAAGATTTAACCATATTTCGTCACTGACATAACGCCATTGAAGATTGTTTTCATTTACACGGAACTCCGGTGTTTTTCCGTTTGCTCCGTCTTTACCGTTCTGCCCTGTGGGTCCCTTTATATCGGAAATGGCAACAAGGTTTTGCCAGTCTTCTCCCTCATAGCGCCACTGTATATATTCTGTTGTTCTTTGTACCTCTATGTTTTTGCCGTCAGTACCGTCTTTACCGTCAAGACCGTTCTTTCCGTCAATACCGTTCTTTCCGTCAGTGCCGTTTTTACCGTCAAGACCGTTCTTTCCGTCAGTACCGTCTTTACCGTTAAGACCGTCTTTTCCGTTAGTACCGTCTTTACCGTCAATACCGTTCTTTCCGTCAGTGCCGTTTTTACCGTCAAGACCGTTCTTTC